>ERZ1036424.200-NODE-200-length-39665-cov-2.943752_pt1 | contig 39665 bp, 34 predicted proteins | sample MGYA00514221_ERZ1036424 | MGnify/ENA primary metagenome ERZ1036424 (study PRJEB33795, sample SAMN09464939) | human gut metagenome | host: Homo sapiens | place: USA: Stanford, California | collected 2016-11 | study: EMG produced TPA metagenomics assembly of the... | reverse complement strand
GACAGCGCGGCGCGATCTTTTACCGAGCCCGCCGGGTTGTTACCCTCGAGTTTGAGCCAAATTTCGCTGCCGTTGTCCGGCGCCAGACGTTGTAATTTCACCAGCGGCGTGTTGCCGATTGTTTGTTCTAATGTGTTCACTTCAGCTGTCCAATAAAAAGCCCGGCCGCGTCATGCGCTCCGGGCTATCAACCGGGGCAGCGCTGCGCCGCCCGGCAAAAGCACGTGGATTTAAGCTATCAGGCCGACTCTGCCAGAGCAAGTTCGCCGCGCGGTTCGATGCGCTCGGTTCCGTTATACAGGCGCGCATTCTGCAAGCCGACAAACAGGCGTTCGCCGCGGGACGGGGCCTCATCGCCCGCCAGCACCACACTCAGCGGTTCGTCATACCACCCCAGAGGCTGGACAACTAATTGGGTGTAGTGCCCTTTAGGACTGGCTTCCAGCACCTGTACCGGCAACGGAGAATCCAGGCTGGTACGGCTGCTGATATCTACTTCCCACGGTCGCAGGAACAGATCGACCGGCCCTTGGTATGCCGGGGTATAGCCTAAAGGCCAGCGATGGGCGCCGACGTGGAACTGGCCGCCGCGAATGGTTCCCTGCAGGCGGTTAACTTCGCCCATAAACTCGAGCACAAAACGGGTCGAAGGTTCACGCCAGACGCGTTCAGGCGCATCGGCCTGTTCGATGTTGCCCTGGCTCATTACCACTACCCGATCGGCGACTTCCATCGCCTCTTCCTGGTCGTGGGTAACAAACACGCTGGTGAATTTTAATTCTTCATGCAACTGGCGCAACCAGCGGCGCAGTTCTTTACGCACCTGCGCATCCAGCGCGCCAAAGGGTTCATCCAGCAGCAGAATTTGCGGCTCGACCGCCAGCGCGCGCGCTAACGCCACGCGTTGCTTCTGGCCGCCGGAAAGCTGCGCCGGATAACGGTCGGCCAAATGGGCCAGTTGCACCATCTCCAGCAGTTTGGTCACTTTGGCTTTAATCGCCGCCGCATTGGGACGCTCACGGCGCGGCAGCACGGTCAGGCCAAAGGCGATGTTATCGAATACCGTCATATGCCGAAACAACGCGTAGTGCTGGAAAACAAAGCCTACTTTACGATCGCGGGCGTGCATCCGGCTCACGTCGGTACCGTGAAAACGGATATGGCCGCTGGATTGATGTTCCAGCCCGGCGATAATCCGCAATAAGGTGGTTTTACCAGAGCCGGACGGCCCCAGCAGCGCAACCATTTGCACGGAAGGGATATCCAGCGAGATATCATTCAGCACCTGGGTGCGACCAAACGATTTCTTAATATTGGCAATCTCAATGCTCATGATTTCCCTCCTGTTGCGCGCGTTTTTCCTGATTGGCCAGACGCCATTGCAACATACTCTTTAAAAACAGGGTCAAAATAGCCATTAACGTCAGCAGAGCTGCAGCGGTAAACGAACCGACGGTGTTGTAGTCCTGCTGCAGTAATTCAATTTGCAGCGGCAGCGACAGCGTTTCGCCGCGGATCGAGCCGGAAACGACCGACACCGCGCCGAATTCGCCAATCGCGCGCGCGTTGGTTAACACCACGCCGTACAGCAGCGCCCAGCGAATATTGGGTAGCGTCACCCGGCGGAACATCTGCCAACCGGAAGCGCCGAGCAGGATCGCCGCTTCATCTTCGTTGCTTCCCTGGCTCATCATCACCGGCACCAGCTCGCGGACTACAAACGGGCAGGTGACGAAGATAGTCGCCAGTACCATGCCCGGCCAGGCGAACATGATCTGCAGGTTGTGCTCATCAAGCCAGCCGCCGAGTGGGCCGTTGGAGCCGTAAAACAGTAAATAAACCAGACCTGCCACCACCGGCGAGACGGCGAACGGGATATCCAGCATCGTCAGCAGCAGCTGGCGGCCTGGGAAGGTAAAGCGCGTCACCAGCCAGGCAAGTAAGGTACCGAACACCAGATTCACCGGCACGGTAATCAACGCGATCATCACCGTCAGCCAGATGGCGTGCAGCATGTCCGGGTTGGCCAGATTTTCCAGCACCGGCATTAGCCCCTGGCTGAATGCCTGGATAAAAATATAAGCCATTGGCACCACAAGGATGAAGGCGGACACCAGCATCCCGACGCCAATCAGAAACCATTTGCCCCAGTTGATCCGGGGCGCGTCATAGCGCTTCAATTGAGTAACTTCCGCCATTAGTGACCTACCACGCGTCGACCAAAGCGACTCTGCAGGGTGTTGATAGAGAACAGCAGCAGCAGCGAAGCCGCGAGGATCACCGAGGCAATCGCGCTCGCCGCCGGGTAATCAAACTCCTGCAAACGAATGAAAATCATCAGCGAAGTCACTTCCGTTTTCCATGCGATATTACCGGCAATAAAAATTACCGCGCCGAACTCGCCGAGACTGCGGGTAAACGACAGCGCAATCCCCGCCAGCATGGCTGGCGACAGTTCAGGCAACACCACTTTGCGGAAGCTCTGTAAGCGCGTCGCACCGAGGGTTTCCGCCGCCTCTTCATATTCCGGCCCTAACTCTTCCAGCACCGGCTGCACGGTACGCACCACAAACGGGATGCTGGTAAAGGCCATCGCCACCGCGATGCCAAGCCAGGTATAGGTCACTTTGATATCAAACTTCGCCAGCCACTCGCCGTATAAGCCATTGACCGAAAACAGCGAGGCCAGCGTCAGGCCCGCCACTGCCGTCGGCAGCGCGAACGGCAGGTCCATTAGGGCATCGAGCAGCGTACGGCCCGGAAAACGATAACGGGTAAGAATCCACGCCATCAGCAAGCCGAACACGCCGTTAAAAATCGAGGCCACGAAGGCCGACAGCAGCGTGACTTTATAGGCAGCCACCACCTGCGGGTTGGTAATCACCTCCCAATACTGCGCCCAGCTCATCTGCGCCAGCTGCATCACCAGCGCGCTGAGCGGCAACAGTAAAATCAGGCACACAAACAGCAGGCTGGTGCCAAGGCTCAGGGTAAAGCCCGGCAGCACGCGCTTGGACGACACAGCCAACATTACTGACGCCCCGCTGCCAGCAGTTTGTCCAGCTCGCCGCCGCTGACGAAGTGGGTTTTCATCACTTCAGGCCAGCTGCCAAACTGGTCTTCCACGCGGAACAGTTCGGTCTGCGGGAATTTATCTTTCAGCGACGCCATGACTTTCGGATCGTTCACGCGATAGTAGTAATCGGTGATGATGGTCTGCGCCTGCGGACTATAGAGATAGTTCAGGTAGGCTTTCGCCGCTTTTTCAGTACCGTTAGCCTTAACGTTTTTGTCTACCCACGCTACCGGGAATTCGGCGAGGATATTGACCTTCGGCACAACGACTTCGAACCCCTGCGCTTCATACTGTTTACGGATGTTGTTAACTTCCGATTCAAAAGTAATCAGCACATCGCCCAACCCGCGCTCGACGAAGGTGGTGGTCGCGCCGCGACCGCCGGTATCGAATACCTCGACGTTCTTCAGGAACTGGGTCATGAACTGTTCGGTTTTGGCTTTATCGCCGCCATCGGCTTTGTCCGCCGCCCCCCAGGCCGCAAGATAGGTATAGCGCGCGTTGCCTGAAGTTTTAGGATTCGGGAAGATCAGCTTCACGTCAGAACGCACCAGATCGTTCCAGTCGTGAATATTTTTTGGGTTGCCCTTACGCACCAGGAAAGCCATGGTCGAATAAAACGGCGAGCTGTTATTCGGCAGACGGCTCTGCCAGTCTGCCGGGATCAGGTTGCCTTTATCATGTAAAATCTGGACGTCCGTCACCTGGTTATAGGTCACGACGTCAGCCTTCAGACCTTGCAGAATCGCCAACGCCTGCTTGGAGGAGCCCGCATGTGACTGCTTAATGGTCAGCTTGTCGCCGCCGTTTTCTTTTGCCCACTGCTGTTCAAAAGGCGGATTAAGGGCGGCGAACAGCTCGCGGGAAACATCATAGGAACTGTTCAGCAGTTCAGTCGCCTGCGCCTGCGCCACCAGCAGCATGGAAGCCGCCAGCGCCAGATATCCTTTTTTCAGTGATTTAACGGCCATTGCGCACCCTTATCAAAAATGATCATTTACTGATGATCATCATATTTATAACGAGTACGAAAGGAGTAACGGTTTTATATACCGTTTGGCGATTTGGAAGTAGAAAAGAGAATAAGCAACTGGCAAAGCTTTGCTGAAAGCGGCTCGCAGATTGGACGTGTCATTGTGACAAACGGCAGCCAGGCGTGCACTGTGTTTATATGAAAAACACACAGATATTTGCTCGTCAGCTCAGACGTAGCTTAACGCCAACAGAACGTCGACTATGGTACTTACTGCGCAACACGGCTGGCGATTGAACTGGACGGCGGTCAACACGATGAGAGGCGCGTCTACGATGTTCGCCGCTGGCTACAGAGCCAGGGATGGCGGGTTTTACGCTTCTGGAATAATGAGTTTGAAGAGTATGAAGATGCGGTGATGGAGAGAATACTTGAAGTGCTTGAGTCGCCGATGCCCTCACCCCGCCCCTCTCCCTGAGGGAGAGGGAGAAAGAGAGTCCACCGTACCGTCCCCTCTCCCCTTTAGGGAGAGGGTTAGGGTGAGGGGAAAAATTACAGCGCCTGAATACGCTCCAGCGACGGCGCGAAGTAATAACCGCCGGTCACCGGTTTAGTGAAGCGCAGCATGGCATCACGCTTACCGTCGGTATCGCCGAACATACTCAGCAGCTGCTGCTCAATGTTATACAGGCGAGCGCAATAGGCGCAGAAGTACAGGCCGTTGGTGCCGCTGGCGGTACCGTATGGCAGGCTCTGGCGGACAATTTTCAGCCCTTTGCCATCTTCTTTTAGATCCACGCGGCTCAGGTGCGAAGTGACCGGACGCTCGTCGCCATCGATCTCTTCATTGGCTTCTTTAGTACGGCCAATCATCATCTCCTGATCCGGCACGCTCATGCGGTTCAGTTGCTTAAGATTGTGCTCCCAGCGTTGCACGAATACGTAGCTGCCGCCCGCGTCAACGCCGTCTTTAATCACCGCGACTTCACGGCGGGTTTCCTCGCCTGCCGGGTTTTCGGTGCCGTCGACGAAGCCGCTCAGATCGCGTTCTTCCACCCAGCGGAAACCGTGAATTTCTTCTTTCACTTCGATGGCGTCGCCGAAAGCGGCCACCGCCGCCTGGGCGACGGAAAAGTTCACTTCATGACGGGCGGATAAAATATGAATCAACACGTCATACTGCGTGGATGGCGCCAGCCCTTTGCCGTAAACCGGAAAATCTTTTAACTCTTCCGCGCCTTCACCACCGCTCAGCTGACGCCAGACGGTATTGCCGAAAGCGACCACCGCGCCGAGTTTGGCGTCAGGGAATTTAGCCTGGAAGGTGGCCACTTTATCGACAAAAATTTTGCTCGCTTCGCGCAGGGCGTTAACGTCCCCTTTTACATTGGCTTCAATCCAAATCGCCGCGCGGCAATGTTCCGGCAAAATGCCGCTCTGAACCTGAGACATCGCTCCTCCTGAAATGATGCAACCGCAACGCTATGACGTTGCTAACGCGCCATTGTAACCGTTTTTAGCCACCCACGTGTCTCTTCAGATCAAATTAGCGACGCCAGATAATTTTGCTGACTTTCCAGCTCTTCAGAGTATCGTCGGACGGCATCAGCTCGTCCGGGCCGCTCCAGTGACCGGTAAAGGCGTAGCTGATGTGCTGGCTACCTGCGGCTTTACATTCCACCACCGCACCGTTATCAGGTGCGCCTTTCTCGCAGTTGCCGAACGCTTTGCTGTACAGCTCGCTAAACGGGGTACCGATTTTCACGCCGCTGGCGGCGGAAATCGCGCTATCGCGCACGTCAATGCGGCTCACCGTACCGCCATCGCCGTTTATGGTCAGCGCCAGCTTGTCATCCTTTAGCGCTTCAAAATAGTGAACGATTTTGCCATCCGTGGTTTTCATTCCGCTGCGCAGACGGTAGCTGCCGCCGAGAGCATCGCTAATCGCCTGTTCATTCAGCGGCGTCGATGCCGTCAGTTTACCCACGCCCTGCTCGGTGACCTCGTTGGAGGAACCAAACCAGTTCCATGGATAGGCAGCCGACCAGTTCACCGCGCTCATCGTTGAGCAGCCGGTTAGCGCCAGCGGAAGCGCGCATAGCATTAGACGTAGCGATTTCATAACTCAATCCTTTCTGATTAATTCAACGCATGTTGGAGTACACGATCGGCAAAAAGTGCCATTAAAGCGCTTCAAGGCGAAAACAGGCGTGCAACCTGCGGCTGGATATCAGCCACCATAGGGCGTAAATATCGGCCGCCAGCAGGGCGATAGTCAGCGTGGAAGGCGCCTCGCCGTTTAACCACAGCCACGGCTGCCAGGCCAACAATAGCGCCTGCGAGGCAATTAGCAGCCAACGCATCAGCGGCCAGACCCGGGGAAAACGCTGACGCTGACCGCTCAACAAAAATGCCGCGACCGCCGGTACGCCGGGCAGTAGACCCAGCCAGAAGTTATCGTGATCGGGATAGAACAGGTTCAGCAGCGCATCCCCCTGCTGGCGGGAAGCACCGGCCATGACGAACAGCACCCAGGTGCGCGCCTGCAGCAACAGCACGCCCCAAAACAACAGCGGCAGCCGTAAACGGCCCTGGGTATCATAATCGGCAGGAATAAATTCAGTATTCTTCATCTTCAATCAGGCGCTTACCCAGGGTGAGTACATCCGAGTGCTCGTAACCGAGACGCTCGTACATCCCCTGCACCACGTCGTTATCGTCACGCACCATAATTGAAATTTTCGGGCAACCGCGGGCAATCAGTTTCTTTTCCAGCCGATTGAGCAGCGCATTAGCGATACCGCGGCCGCGGTATTCCGGATGTACGCCAAGATAGTAAGCGGAACCGCGGTGGCCGTCGTAACCGCCCATCACCGTCCCGACCACTTCACCGTTCACTTCCGCGACCAGAAACAGGCTCACGTCGTGGTTGAGCTTACGCTCGATATCCATTTCCGGATCGTTCCATGGGCGCAGAAGATCGCAGCGCTCCCAAAGGGTGATCACTTCTTCGAAGTCCTGCTGGCGAAAAACGCGAATCTCCATGGTATTCCCCACCATTTACGGTTAAAAACAGTGATTATGGCGCGAATATGACTGATAGCCAATATCAGGCGAAATCATCAGCAAAAAATGGCATAATATATCTTTGTCATGTATTGAAATGAAAAGTAAAACAATTCTTATTTTGAGTGGTCGTAACGGGAAACGCGATACGATATAACATTGGACATCACTTGTTTACAATTCAGGCCGAATGAGCACTTTTAAACCATTAAAAATACTTGCTTCGCGCCGTCAGGTGCTGAAAGCAGGACTGGCTGCGATGACGCTAACCGGCGTCGCTTCCCAAGCCGCAGCCAAAGAACAGCCGCTTAAAACTTCCAATGGACACAGCAAACCCGTCGCAAAGAAAGCAGGCAGCAAGCGCCTGGTGATGCTTGACCCCGGTCATGGCGGCATCGATACGGGGGCAATTGGCCACAACGGTTCGAAAGAAAAACACGTCGTACTGGCCATTGCTAAAAATGTTCGCAGCATTTTACGCAGCAACGGCATCGATGCTCGTCTGACGCGTAGCGGCGATACCTTTATTCCGCTGTACGATCGCGTTGAGATTGCCCACCAGCACGGCGCCGATCTGTTTATGTCGATTCACGCTGACGGCTTTACCAACCCGAGTGCGGCCGGCGCCTCCGTCTTTGCGCTCTCCAACCGCGGCGCCAGTAGCGCCATGGCGAAATATCTCTCCGAGCGCGAAAACCGCGCCGATGAGGTCGCCGGTAAAAAAGCGACGGATAAGGACCATCTGCTGCAGCAGGTATTGTTCGATTTGGTGCAAACCGACACCATTAAGAACAGCCTGACGCTCGGCTCACATATTCTGAAAAAGATTAAGCCGGTGCATAAGCTGCACAGCCGCAATACTGAGCAGGCGGCCTTTGTGGTGCTGAAGTCCCCTTCGATTCCCTCGGTGCTGGTCGAAACGTCGTTCATTACCAACCCAAATGAAGAGAAGCTACTCGGTACAACCGCGTTTCGCCAAAAGATTGCTAACGCTATCGCTTCCGGCATTATTAGTTATTTCCACTGGTTCGATAACCAGAAAGCGCATTCGAAGAGACGTTAATGAAACCCGATGTACAGCAGGTAAAAGCCTTCCTTCTTCAGCTGCAGGATGCCATTTGCGCCAAACTCTCCGCCGTTGACGGCAAGGATTTTGTTGAAGATAGCTGGCAGCGCGAAGGCGGCGGCGGCGGACGCAGCCGGGTTTTACGTGACGGCGGCATCTTTGAGCAGGCCGGGGTTAATTTTTCTCACGTCCACGGCGATGCGATGCCCGCCTCGGCTACCGCCCACCGCCCGGAACTGGCAGGGCGCAGCTTTGAAGCAATGGGGGTTTCGCTGGTGGTGCATCCGCGCAACCCCTATGTGCCGACCAGCCACGCTAACGTTCGCTTTTTCATTGCCGAGAAGCCCGGCGCCGACCCAGTATGGTGGTTTGGCGGCGGGTTTGATCTAACGCCTTATTACGGGTTTGAAGAAGACGCCATTCACTGGCATCGTACTGCCCGCGACTTATGCCTGCCGTACGGCGACGAGGTCTATCCGCGCTATAAAAAGTGGTGCGATGATTACTTCTTCCTTAAGCACCGCAATGAGCAGCGCGGCATTGGCGGCCTGTTCTTTGATGATTTAAATACCCCGGACTTCGACCACTGCTTCGCCTTTATGCAGGCGGTAGGCAACGGCTTTACCGACGCTTACCTGCCGATCGTTGAGCGCCGAAAAACCACGCCTTATGGCGAACGCGAACGCGATTTCCAGCTTTATCGCCGCGGGCGCTATGTGGAATTCAATCTGGTGTGGGATCGCGGCACGCTGTTCGGCCTGCAGACCGGCGGGCGTACGGAGTCTATTCTGATGTCGATGCCGCCGCTGGTGCGCTGGGAGTATGACTACCACCCGCAGGAAGGCAGCCCGGAAGCCGCGCTGAGCGAGTTTATCAAAGTGAAAGAGTGGATCTGAATTGAGCCACCTGAGACAAAAAAGCCCCGGAATACCGGGGCTTAATTTTTTGCGTTTACAGCGGCTGGGTCTGCGCTTCCACGACTGCCAGCGCCACCATATTGACGATACGGCGTACGGAGGCGATAGGCGTCAGAATATGCACCGGCTTAGCGATACCCATCAGTACCGGTCCGACGGTTACCCCTTCCGAGCTGGAAACGCGCAGCAGGTTGTAGCTGATACGCGCGGCTTCCATATTCGGCATCACCAGAATATTGGCCGCCCCTTTCAGCGGGCTATCCGGCATGCGATCGTTGCGGATACTCTCCACCAGCGCGGCATCACCGTGCATTTCGCCGTCAATCATCAGATCCGGCGCGCTCGCCTTCACCAGTTCCAGCGTTTTGCGCATTTTGCTGGCAGACGGGCAATCAGCTGAACCGAAGTTAGAGTGCGACAGCAGCGCCACACGCGGTTCGATACCAAAACGACGCACGCTTTCCGCCGCCATCAGGGTGATCTCCGCCAGCTCTTCCGGCGATGGATCGTGGTTGACATAGGTATCGGCGATAAAGGTGTTTCCGCTTGGCAGCAGCAGCGCGTTCATCGCCCCGGCGGTGCTGACGCCGTCGCGGAAGCCAAACAGCGGCTGCACCACGCGATAGTGCTCATGATAATCGCCGATGGTTCCGCAGATCATCGCATCCGCCTCACCGCGATGAACCATAATCGCGCCAATGACCGAAGTGTTGCTAATGACCGCCCGCTGCGCCTGCTCCTGGGTAATGCCGCGGCGCTTCATCAACTGGTAGTACTCGCTCCAGTACTCTTTGAAGCGCGGATCGGATTCATTATTGACGATTTCGAAGTCCACGCCCGCTTTAATCTGCAGGCCCAGTTTCTGGATGCGCATTTCAATCACGCTCGGGCGACCGATGAGGATTGGCTTCGCCAGCCCCAGAGAAACCAGCTCCTGCGTGGCGTGCAGCACGCGAGTCTCCTCACCTTCCGCCAGCACCACGCGCTTCGGCTCTTTGCGCGCCTGGGAGAAGATCGGCTTCATAAACAGGTTAGTTTTATAAACGAACTCGCTCAGCTTCTCGATGTAGGCATCGAAGTCGGCAATTGGCCGCGTCGCCACGCCGGATTCCATCGCCGCTTTAGCGACCGCTGGGGCGATCTTGACGATCAGACGCGGATCGAACGGTTTCGGAATAATGTACTCCGGGCCAAAGCTGAGATCCTGGTCGCCATAGGCGGAAGCCACGACTTCGCTCTGTTCGGCATGCGCCAGCTCGGCGATAGCGTGAACCGCCGCCAGCTTCATCTCTTCGTTTATCGCCGTCGCGCCAACATCCAGCGCGCCGCGGAAGATGAACGGGAAGCACAGCACGTTGTTGACCTGGTTTGGATAGTCGGAACGGCCGGTACAAATAATCACGTCGTCGCGCACTTCCTTCGCCAGCGGCGGCAGGATTTCCGGCTCCGGGTTCGCCAGCGCGAGGATCAGCGGCGAGCGCGCCATTTTCTTGACCATCTCCGGGGTCAGAACTTTCGGCCCGGAGCAGCCGAGGAAAATGTCCGCGCCATCAATGACATCGTCGAGGGTACGTTTCCCGTCGTCTTCCACCGCGTAGGCCGCTTTGGTTTCCGCCATGTTGGCTTCACGGTCTTTATAGATAACGCCTTTCGAGTCGCAGACCACGATATTGTGTTTCTGCATTCCCAGCGCCACCAGCAGGTTCATACAGGCGATTGCCGCCGCTCCCGCGCCGGAGACCACCATCCGCACATCGGAGAGATTCTTCTCGACCACCCGCAGACCGTTGAGAATTGCCGCAGTGCTGATAATCGCCGTGCCGTGCTGATCGTCATGGAACACCGGAATATTCATGCGTTCACGCAGTTTTTGCTCAATATAGAAACATTCCGGCGCTTTAATATCTTCGAGGTTGATGCCGCCAAACGTCGGCTCCAGGGCGGCAACGACATTAATGAATTTGTCAGGATCCAGCTCATCAACTTCAATATCGAACACATCAATACCGGCAAACTTTTTAAACAGAACGCCCTTTCCTTCCATTACCGGTTTTCCGGCCAGCGCGCCGATATTGCCTAAACCGAGGACGGCGGTACCGTTGGAGACCACCGCGACAAGGTTGCCGCGAGCGGTGTATTTGTAAGCGGCCAAAGGATCCTTCTCAATTTCCAGGCACGGCGCGGCAACGCCCGGCGAATATGCCAGCGCCAGATCGCGTTGGGTCGCCAGGGGCTTGGTCGGCGACACCTGAATTTTCCCGGGCACCGGGAACTCGTGGAAATCGAGGGCGCTTTGTTTCAACTGCTCATCCATTTTATGGTTCCTTTCACGTATCGAATCGTAGGGGGTGAAGCGTGATGGCGAGCCGTCGGCCCGCCTTAAGGCGAGGCTTAGTATCGCGCCTGACGGCGGTTTAAACTTTGAAGGCCGCCATACTCTTGCCATCACAAAGGTCTGGTTGTTATCAATTTATAATATTTATGTAACCTAGTTTCACGGTCAATGATAGCCCCGTCTGCTATGCTTTTTAGTTATGTACCTCATCACGACCTCTACCGCATAACGACAAGAACTCATGCAACTTATTGTTCCAGGAGTACTTTTTAATGAACCAGCTAGACAGTATCAAACAATTCACCACCGTAGTCGCCGACAGCGGCGACATTGAATCTATCCGCCACTATCAGCCTGAAGATGCCACCACCAACCCTTCGCTGCTCTTAAAGGCTGCCGGACTGGATAACTACGCCGGGCTTATCGATGATGCCCTCGCCTGGGCTGCAAAACAGGGCGGCAACCGCGAGACGCAGGTCGCCAATGCCTGCGATAAACTGGCGGTCAATTTTGGTGCGGAAATACTCAAAAGCATCCCAGGGCGCGTCTCCACCGAAGTCGATGCCCGTCTCTCCTTCAATCGTGAAAAAAGTATCGAGAAAGCGCGCCATCTGGTCGCTCTCTATCAGGAAATGGGGATCGATAAGTCGCGGATCCTGATCAAACTAGCCTCCACCTGGGAAGGGATCCGCGCCGCGGAGGTGCTGGAAAAAGAAGGGATTCACTGCAACCTGACGCTGTTGTTCTCTTTCGCCCAGGCTCGCGCTTGCGCCGAAGCCGGCGTGTTTCTGATTTCACCCTTCGTCGGGCGTATTTACGACTGGTATCAGGCGCGTCAGCCGTTAGATCCTTACGTGGTTGATGAAGACCCGGGGGTGAAATCGGTGCGCAATATCTACGACTATTTCAAACTCCATAAGTACAACACCATCGTGATGGGCGCCAGCTTCCGCCGTACCGAACAAATCCTCGCGCTGGTCGGCTGCGACCGCCTCACCATCTCCCCGGCCTTGTTGCAAGAGCTGCAGGCCAGCGACGCGCCGGTAATACGTAAACTCATCCCCGCTCATCAGATACTTCCGCGCCCGGTTCCGCTAAGCGAAGCGGAATTCCGCTGGGAGCATAACCAGGATCCGATGGCGGTAGAAAAGCTGGCGGAAGGTATTCGCCAGTTCGCCGTCGATCAACGCAAACTGGAAGATCTGCTAGCAGCAAAACTGTCATCCTTTGTCACGGAGTAAACGACTATGTCCCGAAGAGAGCTTGCTAACGCCATTCGCGCCCTGAGCATGGACGCCGTCCAGAAAGCCAATTCCGGCCACCCCGGCGCTCCGATGGGGATGGCGGATATCGCCGAAGTTCTGTGGAACGATTTTCTCAAACACAACCCGGCAAACCCGCACTGGTACGATCGCGATCGTTTCATTTTGTCTAACGGCCATGCTTCGATGCTGCTGTATAGCCTGCTGCATTTGACCGGCTACGATCTGCCGATGAATGAGCTGAAAAACTTCCGCCAGTTGCATTCGAAAACGCCGGGCCACCCGGAACATGGCTATACCCCCGGCGTGGAAACCACCACCGGGCCGCTCGGCCAGGGGCTGGCTAACGCCGTCGGGATGGCTATCGCCGAACGTACGCTGGCGGCGCAGTTTAACCGTCCCGGCCACGACATTGTCGATCACTATACCTGGGTGTTTATGGGCGATGGCTGTCTGATGGAGGGGATTTCACACGAGGCCAGTTCGCTGGCAGGCACCCTGGGGTTAGGCAAGCTGATCGGGTTCTACGATCACAACGGTATCTCTATTGACGGCCACGTTGAAGGCTGGTTCACCGACGATACCGCCGAGCGCTTTCGCGCCTACCACTGGCACGTGATTGGCGATATAGACGGTCACGACCCACAGGCGGTGAAGCAGGCAATCCAGGAAGCGCAGGCGGTAACAGACAAACCCTCGCTGATTATTTGCCGCACCATAATCGGCTTTGGTTCACCAAATAAAGCCGGTTCCGAAGAGTCGCACGGCGCGGCATTGGGGGAAAAAGAGGTCGCGCTGGCCCGCGAACAGCTGGGCTGGAAATATCCGCCGTTTGAAATCCCGAAAGAAATTTATCAGGGCTGGGATGCGCGGCCGCGCGGCGAGAAAGCAGAACATACGTGGAATGAAAAATTCGCCGCTTACCAGCAGCAATATCCAGAACTGGCGGCTGAACTAAAACGCCGCATGGAAGGTGAGCTCCCGGCTAACTGGCAAAATACAGCCCGCGATTATGTGGCGAAGCTACAGTCGGAACCGGCGAAGATCGCCAGCCGTAAGGCTTCGCAAAATGCGCTTAACGCCTACGGCCCGGATTTGCCTGAGCTGCTCGGTGGTTCCGCCGACCTGGCGCCCAGTAACCTGACGATCTGGTCCGGCTCGAAGTCGATCAAAGAGGATCAGGCGGGTAATTATATCCACTACGGCGTACGCGAATTCGGTATGACCGCGGTAGCCAACGGTATCGCCCTGCACGGCGGTTTTATTCCCTATACCTCGACCTTCCTGATGTTCGTCGAATACGCACGCAACGCCGCACGCATGGCGGCGCTGATGAAGGCGCACCAGATTATGGTCTATACCCATGATTCAATCGGCCTTGGCGAAGACGGCCCAACGCACCAGGCGGTGGAGCAACTGGCAAGCCTGCGCCTGACGCCCAATTTCAGTACCTGGCGTCCGTGCGATCAGGTGGAAACCGCCGTCGCCTGGCAGGCGGCCATCGAGCGCAATGACGGCCCTACCGCGTTAATCCTTTCGCGACAGAATCTGGCGCAAATGGCCCGTACGCCGGAACAGGTCCAGGAAATTGCTCGCGGCGGTTACGTTCTGAAGGATGCGGGCGGCAAGCCGGATCTCATCCTGATCGCCACCGGTTCGGAAGTCGAGATGGCCGTTCAGGCGGCGGAGACGCTGCTGGCCAGCGGCGTAAACGTGCGGGTGGTGTCGCTGCCTTCCACCGACGTTTTCGATGCTCAGGATGAGGCCTGGCGCGAGTCGGTGTTGCCTTCTGATGTTAGCGCCCGCGTCGCTATCGAAGCCGGTATCGCCGACTACTGGTATAAATATGTCGGCCTGAAAGGCGCAATTGTTGGTATGACCCGCTACGGGGAATCAGCGCCCGCCGACAAGCTGTTCCCGTTCTTCGGCTTTACCGCTGAACATATTGTCGAAGTCAGCCGCAAAGTGCTTAACGGGTGATCCATAGTGTGGGCCAGGCGTCTGGCCCCTGCCAGTTATCGCACTGCGGTTGCTGAGCGTAGCGGGTTAAATTAAACCGCTGGCCGTCATAACGCCAGCGGGTTTGGATCCCGCAATCGCCCGGCGCGCGGCCTTTATCGAAGGTCACCAGTTCATGACGCTGCTCGTCAAAGCTGGCGTTAATCAGTTCTATATCCCGCGGCGCATTGCCGGGCGGCTGGAAAGGTAACGCCAGCCGCACCTGGCGGGCAAGATGCGGCGTTTTGCGCGACACCAGCCACGCCAGCCAGACGGTGTTGTAGGCGCCCGCTTCGCAACTGGTCATCAGCAGCACTTTCTCATCGGTCAGCGCGGTGACGCGGATTTCCCGGCGGAAAGGATCGAGCGAACAGGGGCTGGCGTTCATCCGCTCATTGCCGTAATCGATAAGTTCATTAAGTTCGTCGCGGCTGAGGGGCGACTGCGCCACCTCCGCTTTGCCTACGGTTCGCAACGCCGGCGCTGGCGGTACGCTGAGCGGAGGTTCTTCACCTTTGCCGACCCACGCGGTTTCGCTGCCGACCCGCTTTTGCCGATTATCAATAAATAGCAGCGCGGCCTTCAGCCCCTTCAATGAAATGCTTTGCAGACCGTTTTGCAGGGTAATCTCTTTCCCCTCCTGGGCCTGCTGCAGGAAAGCGTCAATACTGACGCTATCACCGGTTTTAATCAGCTTATCGGCAATCTGCCAATGTTTACCGTCAAAATGCAGCGGTTTTCCATCTAGCTGCAGCCGCGGGCCGATGGCCGCCAGCGCGGCAACCGGATTACCGACGCCGCCAAGTTCGATGCGTAAAGCGGCATCGGTGGCCGCCCCCGCGCTGCGGCTTAACGTCATCACCAATCCATGATGCAGCCCGACATTACGCGTGACGCAATAATTTTGATTGTTGCAGGTGACAAGCCAGTCGCCAAACAACTGCTGGGCTGGCGCCGCCCACGCCAACGACGTCGGCAGAAAACCGAAAAAAAGCAACATTAAAACCCGATAAAACATGAGCGGCACAATCCCGAAGTATGACTGACAGAGTGATTTCTAATTCATCATTATCATCAGCACTGGCGGGGTTTTGCTCAATCAGATTTATCAGAGATCCCGCGACATCAGGCCGGAATTTTGTAGGTATTGCAGCAGGATCACCGCTTTGCCATCCTGAATTTCACCGCTGGCGACCATCTCCAGTGCCCGGACGAACGGCAGTTCCAGCACCTCAATATCTTCATCATCCACGCCGCCGCCCCGGTTAGCGCGCTGCGCTTCGCTGTATTCGGCGATAAAAAAGTGAATCAGTTCGGTCACGCCGCCGGGCGACATATAGAGTTCGAAGACCTTGCGCGCCTCGCCGACCTCATAGCCTGTCTCCTCAATCGCCTCCTTGCGGATACATACCTCTGGCGCGTCGTTATCCAGCAGTCCGGCGCAGGTTTCAATCAGCATGCCATCCGGGTTGCCGTTAACCCAGGTGGCGACGCGGAACTGACGCACCAGTACCACACTCTGCTTGTTGGGGTTGTATAGCAGAACCGTGGCGCCGTTGCCGCGATCGTACACTTCGCGTTTGTGACGCACGACGCTGCCGTCGCGGCGCGTCAACTCATAGGTCATATTGCGCAGCAGAAAGTAGTTTTCGGAGAGAATTTTATCTTTAATGACGTGGATATTAAGTGACATGCAAACTCCGCAGCGTGAAATAACCCAGTCATACTACGCCGCGGAGCCTGCTTTGTCGTTAGTGCGTCAGTGCGAAAGCGACGCCAAGGTAGTCCATGATCCCCTGCGCGGCATGCCGCCCTTCCGCCATCGCCGTCACCACCAAATCCGCGCCGCGCACCGCGTCGCCGCCGGCAAAGATCTTCTGATTACTGGTCTGGTAACGATAGCGGCTCTCCACGTTCGCCTTGATCCGCCCGCGGCTATCCAGCTGTACCCCTGCGGCTTCCAGCCACGGCATCGAATGCGGGTGGAAACCAAACGCCATAATGACCGCGTCGGCAGGCATCACAAATTCGCTGCCCGGGATCGGCGACGGGCTGCGGCGGCCCTGAGCGTCCGGTTCGCAAAGCTGGGTGCGCAGAAAACGCACGCCGCTGACCCGGCCGTCCTCGCCGAGCTCAAGGGTGATCGGCTGAACATTGAATTCAAAATTCGCCCCCTCTTCCCGGGCATTTTTGACCTCTTTTTTCGACCCCGGCATGTTAGCTTCATCACGACGATAGGCGCAGGTGACCTGTTGCGCGCCGTGGCGCAGCGCGGTACGTACGCAGTCCATCGCCGTATCGCCGCCCCCCAGCACGACAACATTCAGCCCGGCAGTATCGATATAAGGTTCATCGGCCAGCGCTTCCAGCCCCATCACTTGTTTAGTGTTGGCGATAAGGAACGGCAGCGCCTCATACACGCCCGGCGCCTCCTCGTTGGGCAGATCGGCTTTCATCGAGCGATAGGTACCGGCGCCGACGAAAACCGCGTCATAGTCTGCAAGCAGTTGAGCGAGTTTGATGTCTTTTCCCACCTCGCAGTTCAGTTCAAAGCGGATGCCCATCTGGCTGAAAATCTCGCGCCGACGGGCCAGCAATGATTTATCCAGCTTGAAAGGCGGAATGCCGAAAGTCAGCAGACCGCCGATTTCCGGGTGGCGATCGAACACCACCGGCGCCACGCCGCTTCGCGCCAGAAGGTCGGCGCAGGCCAGGCCCGCAGGCCCGGCGCCGATGATGGCTACCTTCTTGCCGCTGGCTTTTACCGCCGAAAGGTCCGGGCGCCAGCCGCCAGCCAGCGCCTGGTCGGAGATATAGCGTTCAATGTTGCCGATAGTCACCGAACCGCTCTCATCACGCAGCGTGCAGGCCCCCTCGCACAGACGATCCTGCGGGCAGACGCGACCGGTGATTTCCGGCAGGCAGTTGGTTTGATGGGAAAGCTCAACGGCGCTGGCGATATCGCCGGCTTTTACCCGCTCGATCCACTGCGGAATATGGTTATGCAGCGGACAGGTCCACTCGCAGATGCTGCGATCGCCGCATTTCAGACAGCGTTGCGTTTCCCGCCGCGCCTGTTCGGCGCTGAAGGGCAAATAGATTTCGCCAAAGTGCTGTTTACGCGCATCAGCCGCCAGTTTATCCGCCTCGCCGCGCGCGGGCGTGGCCGCCATCTGGCTGGCTTTATTGCCGGTAGTCGGCGCGTCTGCCGTGATCGCACGATGTTGCCACGACGCCGCATCCGCACGCGCCGCCCGCAGCCGACGCGCTTTCGCCATCTCGCTTAAAGCGGAATCAGTCGCCAGCTGTAACGCCTGCGCTGGACAATTTTGCACGCAGGCCGGCCCCGCTTCGCGCTCATGGCATAAGTCGCACTTGTGCGCCGTTGCTCTGCTGCCTGACGTGACGACGATTTGCATCACGCCAAAGGGACAGGCCACCACGCAGGATTTACAGCCAATACACTTTTCTTCATGCACCAGTATGCTGTCATCCTGCTGGCTAATGGCGCCGTTTGGGCAGCTACGCGCGCAGGGCGCGCCTTCACAGTGACGACAGGTTACCGCGTTACGCTGGTTCTGGTTTTTAATAACGGTAATACGCGGCAAAAAGCGCTGTGGGGTCAATACATGTTGCTCGCCATTATGCGCCATCACGCAGGCCACTTCGCAGCCCCTGCATCCGATGCATTTGCGACTATCGCTCATAATAAAATGGTTCATACATCCTTCCGGCTTATCGCTAATAACCCCTCATTTAGTATGACAGTTTATTACCCGACATCATGACCGAGGGACAATGGTCATTTGCCCAGAAATCGGCTTTTCTCGCCAGAACCCGGTTTAGATCAAAAATATTGACCTGAATGAAATTTTGTTTCATTTAGCTGAGCAATAATAAGCGGCTTTTAGTCAATGACAGAAATGGCGTGAAATGAGCATATAAATTCGGAGAGGAGCGGCATAGGTTTCTTTACGCTCTCATAAAAGACACATGATAAATTACACTATCTCCTTAATTTCTCCACGATTGCCTGCGGGGTTATCTATAAAGTATCACAGGCTGCGCAATAACAAAAAATGTACACAATGAGGTCCTGATTCCGATGGCGAATTTCTTTATCGATCGCCCCATCTTTGCCTGGGTTTTGGCTATTTTATTAGTCCTGACCGGCACACTGGCAATTTTGTCGCTTCCCGTAGAACAATATCCGGATCTGGCCCCGCCAAACGTCCGAGTGACGGCGAATTATCCCGGCGCCTCGGCGCAAACGCTGGAGAATACCGTCACCCAGGTTATCGAACAGAATATGACCGGCCTTGATAACCTCATGTATATGTCATCGCAGAGTAGCGCCACCGGTCAGGCAACGGTTACCCTGAGCTTTACCGCCGGTACCGACCCGGATGAGGCCGTGCAGCAGGTACAAAACCAGCTGCAATCGGCGATGCGTAAACTGCCGCAGGCGGTACAGAATCAGGGGGTCACGGTGCGCAAAACCGGCGACACCAACATTCTCACTCTTGCGTTTGTCTCTACCGACGGCAGCATGGATAAGCAGGATATTGCCGACTACGTCGCCAGTAACGTGCAGGATCCACTAAGCCGCGTCAACGGCGTCGGCGATATCGACGCCTACGGTTCGCAGTACTCAATGCGTATCTGGCTCGATCCGGCGAAACTCAACAGCTATCAGATGACGGCGAAAGATGTGACTGACGCCATCGAATCGCAGAACGCGCAGATTGCCGTCGGCCAGTTGGGCGGTACGCCATCGGTTGATAAGCAGGCGCTGAACGCCACCATCAACTCACAATCGCTGCTACAAACGCCGCAGCAGTTCCGCGATATTACCCTGCGCGTTAATCAGGATGGTTCGGAAGTCACGCTGGGCGACGTCGCCAGCGTCGAAATGGGCGCAGAAAAATATGATTATCTGAGCCGCTATAATCGTCAGGCCGCTTCGGGGCTGGGGATTAAGCTCGCCTCCGGCGCCAACGAAATGGCCACCGCCGAGCGCGTTATCGCCCGTCTTGATGAACTGTCGCAATATTTCCCGCACGGACTGCAGTATAAAGTCGCCTACGAGACCACCTCTTTTGTAAAAGCCTCGATTACCGATGTGGTAAAAACGCTGCTGGAGGCGATCCTGCTGGTGTTCCTGGTCATGTATTTGTTCTTGCAGAACTTCCGCGCGACCCTGATCCCGACCATCGCCGTGCCGGTGGTATTGATGGGCACCTTCGCCGTGCTCTACGCCTGCGGCTACAGTATTAACACCCTGACGATGTTCGCGACGGTGCTGGCTATCGGCCTGCTGGTCGATGATGCTATCGTCGTCGTCGAAAACGTCGAGCGCATTATGAGCGAGGAAGGCCTCTCGCCGCGCGAGGCGACGCGAAAATCGATGAAGCAGATCCAGGGCGCGCTGGTCGGTATCGCCATGGTGCTTTCGGCGGTATTCGTGCCCATGGCCTTCTTCGGCGGCACCACCGGCGCCATTTACCGCCAGTTCTCCATCACCATCGTTTCAGCAATGGTGCTGTCGGTGCTGGTGGCGATGATCCTCACCCCGGCGCTGTGCGCCACGCTGTTAAAACCGATTCACAAAGGCGAGGTACATGGTCAAACAGGGTTCTTCGGCTGGTTTAACCGCACCTTCAACCGCAGCGCAAGCCGCTATGAAACTTTCGTGGGCAAAATTCTCCACCGCTCGCTGCGCTGGATTTTGATTTACGTCCTGCTGCTCGGCGGCATGGTGCTGCTGTTCCTGCATCTGCCGACTTCGTTCCTGCCGCTGGAAGACCGCGGTATGTTCACCACCTCCATACAGCTCCCGAGCGGCTCCACCCAACAGCAGACGCTGAAAGTGGTGCAGAAAGCGGAAGATTATTTCCTCAATAACGAGAAGAGTAACGTCGAGTCGGTGTTTGCTACCGTCGGCTCCGGCCCCGGCGGCAATGGCCAGAACGTCGCACGTATGTTTGTCCGTCTGAAAGACTGGGACCAGCGCGACCCAAATACCGGCTCCTCGTTCGCTATCATTGAGCGCGCGACCAAAGCCTTCAATAAAATTAAAGAAGCGCGCGTTTTTGCCAGCAGCCCACCGGCCATCAGCGGCCTTGGCAGCTCCGCGGGCTTCGATATGGAGCTCGAAGACCACGCCGGTAACGGCCACGAGGCGCTGATGTCGGCGCGCGACAAGCTGCTGGAGCTGGCGGCTAACAACGACCAGCTCACCCGCGTTCGCCACAACGGCCTGGACGACAGTCCGCAGCTGCAGGTTGATATCGACCAGCGTAAAGCCCAGGCGCTGGGGGTCTCCATTGATGATATTAACGATACGCTGCAAACCGCCTGGGGTTCGAGCTACGTAAACGACTTTATGGATCGCGGACGCGTGAAGAAGGTTTACGTCCAGGCGGCGGCAAAATATCGCATGCTGCCGGACGATATCAATTTGTGGTATGTGCGTAACAGTAGCGGCACCATGGTACCGTTCTCCGCCTTCGCCACCTCGCGTTGGGAAACGGGTTCACCGCGCCTCGAACGTTACAATGGCTACTCAGCGGTCGAGATCGTCGGTGAAGCCGCGCCAGGCGTCAGTACCGGTACCGCCATGACCATCATGGAAGAGTTAGCCAAACAGCTCCCGAACGGTTTCGGCCTTGAATGGACGGCGATGTCCTACCAGGAACGCCTCTCTGGCGCTCAGGCGCCTGCCCTGTACGCCATTTCACTGCTGGTGGTCTTCCTGTGTCTGGCGGCGCTGTATGAAAGCTGGTCGGTACCGTTCTCGGTGATGCTGGTAGTGCCGCTGGGAGTTATCGGCGCGCTGCTGGCGACCTGGATGCGCGGCCTGGAAAACGACGTCTACTTCCAGGTCGGCCTGCTGACGGTCATCGGCTTGTCGGCAAAAAACGCCATCCTGATCGTCGAGTTCGCCAACGAACTGAACCAGAAAGGCGAAGATCTGCTGACCGCCACGCTATCGGCCTGCCGTCAGCGTCTGCGCCCGATACTGATGACCTCGCTGGCGTTTATCTTCGGCGTGCTGCCAATGGCCACCAGTACCGGCGCGGGTTCCGGCAGCCAGCACGCGGTCGGTACCGGCGTCATGGGCGGGATGATCTCCGCCACCGTGCTGGCCATCTTCTTTGTGCCACTATTCTTCGTGTTGGTGCGCCGCCGCTTCCCGCTGAAAGAGCGGCCGGAATAAACCTTCAAATAACAGAAAAGGCGACTGTCACAGTCGCCTTTTTCATGGGTCAAACATTGTCTTCAGTACCGACAAAGCCAGATTTTATTTACGCAGCATGTCCTCGATAAAATCTTTCCAGTTCCCCAGTTCATGTTCAATCATAATAGCCTCTCTTATTATTATGGCGATTTTAGGTAATTTCCCCGCTCAGGAGAAGTTCGTCCGATCTATCGCTCTAATCGCTTTTCTTGTCGCCGCAAGCCTTGAATACTCTGGCTTGCCGCTACCATAAGCCGGTTCATGTAAATTTAATGTGACATAGAGCAACATTACGCAACATTTTGTTAATATCAGAATTCTTGTTATTCATTATCTTAGTCTGTCGCGAAAAAGAACAAATTTTAATCAGACAAGGCTGAAAAGTTATATTTATCCAGCCGATTCACGTATTATTTAACAAAACTTATATATTCGGAAAAGACTGAGAAACATATTCTTTTAACGTGAAGGTTTAATTATGTTGACCATGTACGGCATCAAAAACTGCGACACCATTAAAAAGGCCCGCCGCTGGCTGGAAACCCATCAGATAGACTATCGCTTCCATGACTATCGCGTTGACGGACTGGACCGCGAATTGCTGAATACCTTTATTGCCGAATTAGGCTGGGAAGCGCTGCTTAACACCCGTGGTACCACCTGGCGCAAACTCGATGAATCGGTCCGCGCCGGTATCGATAATGCCGATGCGGCGGCGGCGTTGATGCTGGAAATGCCGGCAATTATCAAACGCCCATTGCTCTGCGCGCCCGGTCAGCCTATGCTGCTGGGCTTTAGCGAAGCAAACTACGAAAAATTTATTAACGAGGTGTAGTCTATGTCTTGCCCGGTCATTGAGCTGGCTCAGCAGCTTATTCGCCGCCCTTCCCTCAGCCCCAATGATGCGGGATGCCAGGCGTTAATGATTGAACGTCTGCGGGCGATCGGTTTTACCGTTGAAGCGATGGACTTCGGCGATACGCAAAATTTCTGGGCCTGGCGTGGACAGGGTGAAACGCTGGCCTTTGCCGGCCATACCGATGTGGTACCGGCCGGCGATGCCGACCGCTGGATCAATCCGCCGTTTGAACCGACTATCCGTGATGGCATGCTGTTTGGCCGCGGCGCGGCGGATATGAAAGGGTCGCTGGCGGCGATGGTTGTCGCCGCCGAGCGCTTTGTCGCGCAGTACCCTAATCACAAAGGCCGTCTGGCGTTTCTCATCACCTCTGATGAAGAAGCCAGCGCCACCCATGGCACGGTAAAAGTGGTCGAAACGCTGATGGCGCGTAACGAACGCCTTGATTACTGCCTGGTCGGCGAACCTTCAAGTACCGAAGTGGTTGGCGATGTCGTGAAAAATGGCCGTCGCGGTTCACTCACCTGTAACCTGACGATTCATGGTGTCCAGGGCCACGTCGCTTATCCGCACCTCGCCGATAACCCGGTACACCGCGCGGCGCCGATGCTGGCGGAGCTGGTGGCTATCGAATGGGATAAAGGCAACGAATACTTCCCGCCGACCAGCATGCAAATCGCCAACGTGCAGTCCGGCACCGGCAGTAACAACGTCATCCCAGGCGATATGTTCGTTCAGTTTAACTTCCGTTTCAGCACCGAGCTGACCGACGAGATGATAAAGGCGCGCATCATCGCGCTGCTGGAAAAATATCAGCTGCGCTATACCGTCGAATGGTGGCTTTCCGGCCAGCCATTCCTGACCGGCCGCGGCAATCTTGTCGATGCGGTAGTGAACGCCATTGAGCACTATAATGAAGTAAAACCGCAGTTGTTAACCACCGGTGGTACCTCTGATGGACGATTTATCGCCCGCATGGGCGCGCAGGTAGTTGAACTGGGCCCGGTGAATGCGACCATTCATAAAATTAATGAATGCGTCAATGCCGCCGACCTGCAGCTGCTGGCGCGGATGTATCAACGCATCATGGAACAACTGGTCGCCTGACGACAATAACGATTACCCTGCAGCGCCGCTGCGGGGTAAAAAGAGGACACAGCATGGAATGGCTTATCAACCACTGGTGGATTCTGGTGTTGGTATTTTTAGTCGGCGTGATGATCAACGTGATTAAAGATCTTAATCGCGTCGACCCGAAAAAATATCTCGATAACAAACCGGATCTGCCGCCGCATCGCGACTTCAATAGCAAGTGGGATGACGACGACGACTGGCCGAACAAAGACCAGCCGAAGAAGTAAACCTGCGCTCCCCGCCATCGCGTAGGCTGGATGCATTCCCGGGTAGCGGCTGACGCCTTACCCGGGCTACCCATCCCAGCCGACGTTGTACCGCGGGGCCATTACAGCATTTCGATAATATCGTCATCTTTCGGCGTTCCGCCGCTCAACGCTTCATCAAAATAGTGCTTCGGTACGGTATAACGCAGACGGTCGAGGGCAAACTGCATACTACGGTCATCAATGGCATGTCCGAGATCTTCAACGATATCCAGCGTGACATCTCCCCCCAGCTCCTGCAGCCGCTCCTGCGCGGAGACCGCCCACGCCAGATCGATCACCCGATCCTCGCCGCCGTGGATCAGATGCACGGTGGTTTGCGTGGTCGCCGTTTGCGGCAGCGTCGCGTAACGGCCGTTAAAGGCAATCACCCGCGACGCCAGTCCTGGCTCGGCTTTAATACTCTCAAGCGACATAATCGCACCCTGCGAAAAACCGATCAGCGCCGTTGCCTGCGCACCTAAACCGCTCTGTTTTTGCCAGTAGCGCACCGTTTCAATAAAGGTCGGCATAATGGCATCAATGCGCTGCTGACGATTCTCTTCCGTCACGCCTTGCACCGAAAACCACTGCCGCGCCGGCGCCGGACCGCAGGGTTCCGCGCCACCAATACTGACAATGAGCGCGTTGGGAAACAGCGGCGCAAACCAGCTACCTATTTGCCCCATCGAAACCGGATTGTCGCCAACGCCATGAAACAGCAGCAGCAACTGTTGCGCAGGCGTCGCCGGGCTCTGAACAATAAAGTGATCGTGTTTCATGGTTGTCTCCTGATGTCTCAGATAAACAGGAATCTGGCTCCTGATTGATGCAAGGCAGTTTACGCCGCGCAGAGAATATGACCATGCCATTTAACTGAATGAGTTAGTTAAAAAAATTGCAGCTTCCTGACCCACTCGTCCAGCCGTTGCGCACGAGCGGGATCGAGGTCTGACAGTGCCGTCGCCGCCTCTTCCCGCAGCCGTCCCAGCAGCGCCTTTCGTCCGGATAAACCGAGGTTCGCGCACAGCGCTGCCTCATTCTGCTGCGCTAATCGCGCACGAAGCGCCACTAACGGCAGCGGCGTCGCCTGCAAAAGCCGGTTCAGGCTCCCGGCCGCCGTCAACAGTGGGCGATGCGCAAAGGCAAAACCGGCAATCTCCAGCCAGTCCTCCTCAGTAAGCATAGCTGTTTCATCCGCCGTCACCGGAGCGCGTTCATCACGCCACTGACTTAGCCAGCGTTCATCCCGCGCCAGCCGTTGATGTTCGCGCCAGGCCAGCTGCTGCCCCGCTGCACTGAGCGGATAAAGCGCCATCGCCGTATAGCAGCCACTGCTCGCCTCGCGATGCGTCCCCATCCGCACCAGCAGAAAACCGCAGCGCTGCCAGAAGCGCCATAGTTCAGGGGTATAACCAAAGCTGACGGAGAGATAGTCACAGCCGCGCGTCTGCTTGACGGCATGGGCTATTAAACGCTGCCCCAGCCCTTCGCGCTGGCGCGCTGGATGTACGGCAATACGGCTGACTCGTCTGCCGGTCAGCGTCGCCGCCAGCGGGCTGCCGCCATGCGCGGCCAATGACTGCGCCACAAGATTGCCGCGCGGGCGGCGATATCCGGCCCAGACGGCGCGGCTAAGTTCAGGTTCAAGCCCTCCCTCCTCCACCAGCCACACCGCGCCAGCGACGCCATCCCCGCAGCGAGCCACGGTAAAATGCTGGCCTGGCGCATCCATCATCCTGCGCAAATCCAGTGGTGAAGTGCGGTAATGCGCGCCGGAAAGCAGTTGATAAGCCTCTGATGGGCGCGAGGGTTGTTCGCGCCAGGCACGCTGAGTTAACGTCTCCAGCTGCGGTTCCCCGTGCGGCGCCAGGAGAAACGCCTCATCGTTAAATAACAATAGCCGCTCGATAACCGACTCCAACGGGCAACCCGGCGCCCAGCGAATCGGCGACGACAGGTTATACCGCCGTAGCGTTGGGAAACTGGCACAGAACTTCAATAAGAATCCGCGACCGGTACCCTCATAGCCCTGAACCGTCGTCGTTAACAGCGTATGAGGAAAACGCGCCGTCAGCTGGCGTAGCGTCGGCGCAGGGATAGCGGCGGCCTCATCGACCACCAGCCAGTCGGCTTTCGCGTCGCTTGCCAGCAGGGCATCAGGCGCCATAAAGCGCATCTTCTCTCCCGCAAAAGCGGCGATGACCGCTGTCGCGTCGCACGTCGGCGCGGTGACGATGGCGGAACCGGCTAGCTGATGAATCAACATTCCCGCCAGCGCAGATTTACCGCGCCCGCGCCCGGCGGTAACGGCGGCAATTTGTGGGGGCGACGACGTCAGCGAAGTGAGAATAGCGGCCTGTTCGGCCTGCGGGTAACCATCGGCAGCATGCCAGTGCCTGCGCGGTACGGCCTTAGGCAACCGTAAGCCGTAGCCCTGTCGCCACAGCGCGACCTCAGGATCCGCACTAAAGAGTTGAAGACAACGATGGACAAAGTTAGGGGTGGCGATCGGTTCAGACGTATCGCTCCAGCGCAGCGAATCACCATCCGCCTGCTCAGGCCAGCGGGCAAAATCTGGCGCCAGCAGCACTAACCAACTGCCGGCGCGCAGGGTACCGCCGAGGGCAGCAAAAGCCGCCACGTCAAAACCGTGACGAGCATCGAAGAAGGCATGCAGGAACTCGCGCCCGAGCAGCGTTTTCAGCGCGCCCGGCGCCACGCAGGGTTCCTGCTGCGGCAAGGCGCCGACCCATAGACTATCGCCGTCCAGCCGCTCTCGCAGCTCAACGGCCTGAGCCAGACACCAATGTTCGTCGCCGCTGAGCACCAGCAGGCGACGAATACCCTCGCGCGCCATCTGCGCGGTCAGGTCAAGCAGCGTTTCCATCGGCAAACGTTAGCGAAGCGCGCTGCCGAAGGTATTACACTGTGAAGGATCGCCGCTATCGAAACCGCGTTTGAACCACGTATAGCGCTGCTGTGAGGTCCCATGGGTGAAACTGTCCGGCACCACGCGGCCCTGACTCTGCTCCTGCAGACGATCGTCGCCGATGGCCTCAGCGGCATTGAGCGCCTCCTGCAGATCGCCGGTTTCCATCACATCCTGTTTCTGCATGTTATTGCCCCAGACGCCCGCAAAGCAATCTGCCTGCAGCTCCATTTTCACCGACAGGCGGTTCACTTCAGTCTGCGAAGCCTGCTGCTGCATCTGACGGACCTTAGGTTCGATGCCGAGCAGCTTCTGCACATGGTGGCCGACTTCGTGCGCAATCACGTAGCCCTGCGCAAAGTCGCCGTCAGCGCCGAGTTTGTTTTTCATCTCGTCATAGAATGACAGGTCGATATATACCGTACTGTCCGCCGGGCAGTAGAACGGCCCCATCACCGATTGACCGGTGCCGCAACCGGTACGGGTTGCGCCGCGATACATCACCAGCTTCGGCTGAACATATTGCCGCCCCATCTTTTCAAAAATAGGCCCCCAGGTATCTTCAGTGGTGGCCAGAATAACGGAGGTGAACTTCGCCGCTTCATCATCCTTCGGGCTGATCGAACGCTGGGTTGAAGTCTGCTGCTGCGGCATCGGTTCGCCGGTCAGCATGCCGGTTAAATCCACGCCATAGTAACCCGCCACCAGAACGATAATTAGCAGGACGATGCCGCCTTTACCGCTTGGAATACGGAAACCGCCACCGCCGCCGCCCAGCGGCGAACCTGAATCACTACGTCTGTCTTCCACATTGTCGCTTTCACGACGCCCTTGCCAGCGCATAAGCACCTCTATTCCATCATGTTACGAATATGAGAGATCGTAGGCGGTTCAGCGGAGGATTACCACAGGAAACAACTAATAAGAGCGCCAGAAGAGATGATTTCTTCCGGCGCGGAGAGGATTAGTCGAGCTTGACGCCCAGACGGTGGGCCACTTCTTCGTAAGCTTCGATCAAACCGCCGAGGCTCTGGCGGAAGCGATCTTTGTCCATTTTATCGAGGGTGTTTTTATCCCACAGACGGCTACCGTCCGGAGAGAATTCATCGCCAAGCACTACTTCACCTTTGAACAGCCCAAACTCCAGCTTGAAGTCGACCAGAATCAGACCGGCATCATCAAACAGCTTGCTGAGTACGTCGTTCGCTTTGTAGCTAAGTTCCTTCATGCGCGCCAGGTTTTCTTTATTCACCCAGCCGAACGTCTCACAGTAGGATTCGTTGACCATCGGGTCGTGCATGGAGTCGTTTTTCAGGAACAGGTCGAACAACGGCGGAGTCAGTTCGATACCTTCTTCAATACCCAGGCGTTTCACCAGTGAACCCGCCGCGCGGTTACGAATCACGCATTCTACCGGCACCATATCCAGCTTTTTCACCAGGCATTCAGTATCGGAAAGCAGCGCTTCCATTTGGGTCGGGATACCGGCTTCTTCCAGCTTGCTCATAATGAAATGGTTGAATTTGTTATTCACCATACCTTTACGATCGAACTGCTCGATGCGGGCGCCATCCCCTGCTGACGTATCGTTACGGAATTCAAGTACCAGCAGATCCGGGTTTTCGGTGCTGTATACCGTTTTCGCTTTGCCACGATACAACTCAGCTTGCTTTTTCATCTTTCACCACTCCAGTGATATTAAGCCAAAAAATTACCTTCCCGCCCGTAGGCAAAACCAGCAAATTACCGGACTTTGCGGCTACGCACACGTTTGCGTCACTATACATTAAAAAGGGCCGGATTGCTCCAGCCCTTTTTATTACTTGTTAAATGCGGCCTGGAATACGGCTACCAGGGCGTCATTTTGCGACTGCGTCAGGGTGTGGCCTTTCGGGTCGATAAACTGCAGACTACTGCGGTTATCGAGATCGCCGACCTGCAGTTTATAGTCGCCAGAGACCAACTGCGGATCGCTTGCGCCCAGTTCCTGCCAGCTGCTGTCAGACAGCGGCTTGTAAGTTACCGCCATGCTGCCCTGGGAGCGAGTGCTGTCGGTCACCTTCATGCCCACTTTTTCAAGCGCGGCCGGCAGTTTCTGCCATACCATGTTGAACGGCGCGCGCACCACCAGCATAGGCAAGCCGGTGTCATCCGCCGCGCTCTGCACGTCGAAGGTCGCGCCAGCGCTTCTCTGCGCCGCGTTCTGCGCATTAGTGGCGTTGGAATCAAGACCGGAAGAGATAACGTTCAGCATCGAGGTGCTGTAGCGCTGCAGAGACGCCGGGTCAGATACGGGCTTGCCCGCCTGCTCCAGGTTCACCAGCTTCACCACCACCGCCTGCTGATAACCCTGCGGCTTAACGGAGATTTGATAACGGCCACGGTACTGCTGGTCTTCATCAAGGCGGTTCCACTCTACCCAATCGGTATTCAGCGTCTGGCCTGCATCGTCACGCTTGGTGATGGTGTAGTTTTTCGCCTGTACGATGCTAACCACCTGCGCCCATAAAGAACCGCTGCGGCTGTTTTCCACCATCAGGGTAGAGGTGTCGCCGTTAAACTGGGTACGTGCGCCGCTGACCAGGGCTAACGGCTGAGCCGGCGGACGAATGTCCAGCGCCTTGCCTACCGCACCGGTGCTCGCAGCAACCGGAATGTTATAGTCGCCAGTCTGCAGCGGCAGGATCATCCCCGCCGGGGCGTGAAGTTCACTGAGCGGCGCGGCATCTAAATAAGCCTCGTCGCCGCTAACCTGACGCTTATAGCGCGAGTCAGAACTACAGGCCGCGAGGAGTAAAACCAGCGAAACACCCGCAACCTTCGCCAGGCGCGACTTCTGTACTGAGTAAGCCATCAAATCTCCCTAAACTCTACAGCAAACCGGCATGCTTCAGCGCTGCGGTAACCGCTTTCGTACCAGCTTCGGTAATCGGCGTCATTGGCAGGCGCAGCGTGTCGGTCGCTACAAGTCCCAACGCCTTACAAGCCCATTTGACTGGGATCGGGTTGGGTTCGACAAATAATTTTGTATGCAGCGGCATCAGACGCTGGTTAATCGCGCGAGCTTCCGCGAATTGCCCCGCCATCGCCAGTCGGCACATGTCGGCCATTTCACGGGCGGCGACGTTCGCCGTGACGGAAATAACGCCGACGCCGCCGAGCTGGATAAAGTCCATGCCGGTCGCGTCATCGCCGCTCAGCAGAATAAAGTCATCTGAAACCAGCTCTTTGATCTGGTGAACACGACTTAAGTTCCCTGTAGCTTCCTTAATACCGACAATATTTTTAATTTCCGCCAGGCGGCCAACGGTTTCCGGCAGCATATCGCAACCGGTACGGGACGGCACATTATACAGAATTTGCGGCAGGTCAGTATGTTCAGCGATAGCTTTAAAGTGTTGGAACAGGCCTTCCTGGGTCGGACGATTATAATAAGGAGTGACCGTCAGGCAGCCGACAACACCGCTATCGTTGAAACGTTTGGTCAGGCTAATCGCCTCTGCGGTTGCATTTGCACCGGTACCTGCAATGACCGGGATGCGGCCATCGGCCAGCTCAAGGGTCATCATCACGACGTCGCCATGCTCTTCATGGCTCAACGTTGCGGATTCGCCGGTAGTCCCTACCGAAACAATCGCCGAGGTTCCGTTGGCGACATGGTAATCAATCAGTTTTTTCAGGCTTGACCGGCAGACATTACCGTTATCATCCATCGGCGTGACAAGCGCTACAATACTTCCCGTGAACATGGGCCATCCTCAGAGCAGAAGTGGGACAAGATTCTCAATGTTACGTTTGGTGCCGCAATAAAAGCAAGAGACCCAACGCCATCTGGGATGTTGTACGCCGGTTTTTTTTATGCTTTCCTAATGTTACCTCACCTTTTTAAAGGAAGAACAGGTTTGACAGCCTCATTACAACACTATCTGGTGATTACCGCTCTGGGCGCAGACCGCCCCGGCATCGTAAACACAATCACTCGCCACGTCAGCAGCTGCGGCTGCAATATTGAAGACAGCCGGTTGGCCATGCTCGGCGACGAGTTCACGTTTATAATGCTGCTTTCCGGCACGTGGAACGCGATTAACCTGATCGAATCAACGCTGCCGTTAAAAGGAGCCGAGCTGGATTTGCTGATCGTAATGAAGCGCACCTCCGCCCGCCCGCCGCAGGCGATGCCGAATACGGTTTGGATCCAGGTAGAGGTGCCGGACTCGCCGCATATTATTGAGCGCTTTACCGCGCTGTGCGACACGTGGAATATGAATATCGCCGAACTGGTCTCCCGTACTCAACCGGGAGAAGATAAAGACGCCGCTCAGCTATTTATTCAAATCACCGCACACAGTCCTGCCTCGCAAAACACGACAAATATCGAGCAAGCGTTCAAAGCACTATGTACAGAACTGAGCGCACAAGGCAGTATTAACATCGTTAATTATTCACAGCATGATGAACAGGATGGAGTTTAACCAATGACCCCACTGAAAGCCGGTGATATCGCACCGAAATTTAGCTTACCGGACCAGGACGGCGAGGAAGTAAATTTAACCGACTTCCAGGGACAGCGTGTTCTGGTTTATTTTTACCCGAAAGCCATGACCCCAGGCTGCACCGTACAAGCGTGCGGTTTACGCGATAATATGGACGACCTGAAAAAAGCGGGCGTCGAAGTTCTGGGTATCAGCACTGATAAACCAGAAAAGCTGTCCCGTTTTGCCGAAAAAGAGCTGCTGAACTTTACGCTGCTGTCTGATGAAGATCATCAGGTCTGCGAACAGTTCGGCGTCTGGGGCGAAAAATCATTTATGGGGAAAACCTACGATGGTATTCATCGTATTAGCTTCCTCATTGATGCTGACGGCAAGATTGAACATGTGTTTGATAACTTCAAAACCAGCAATCACCACGATGTCGTGCTGAACTGGCTGAAAGAAAACGCATAACGTCTAAATAAAAACGCCGGGATAATAAATCGCCCGGCGTTTTTTTTGAGTCAGTCAACGCGTCACTCGTCTTCAATAACCATTCCATCAGGCCAGGCGTGAACCACCGCCTTGATTAACGTCGCCAGCGGAATCGCGAAGAATACCCCCCAGAAACCCCACAGCCCGCCGAAAATCACCACCGACAGAATAATCACCAGTGGATGTAAATTCACCGCCTCTGAGAAGAGAACCGGCACCAGCAGGTTGCCATCCAGCCCCTGAATAATCAGGTATACGGCAAACAGGCTCCAGAACTCGGTACCCGCGCCGAACTGGAACAACGCCACGCCGACCACCGGAATGGTGACCACAAAAGCGCCGATATATGGAATCAGCACCGAGAATCCCACCAGCACCGCCAGCAGCAGCGAGTAGTTGAGACCAAAGAGAATGAAGCCTATCCAGGTGGCGACGCCGACGACAATCATCTCCAGCACCTTGCCGCGGATATAGTTGGTAATCTGCTGGTTCATCTCTTTCCACACCTGCCCCGCCAGGCCGCGATTACGCGGTAATACGCGGCGTACGGCATTGAGCATCTGCTGTTTATCTTTCAGCAGGAAGAAGACCATCAGCGGAACCAGGACCAGATAAACCGCCAGCGTCAGCAGGCCGACCAGCGAGGCGAGCGAATACTTCACTACCGAATCGCCAACGGTCAGCATGCGGCTGCGCATATTTTCAGCCATTGCATCAATGATGCCGGCATCCATCAATGCCGGATAGCGCCGCGGCAGTGTGGCGGCGAAATCGGAAAGCTTATTGAGCATACCAGGCATATCGCGGATGAGATAAATGCCCTGTTGCCAGGCCACCGGCATCACCACAAAGGCCATCAACAGCAAAATACCGACAAATAGCACCAGCACCAGCGACGTAGCCCAGGTTCGCGACAAGCCGATACGCTCCAGGCGAACGGTCGGCCACTCAAGCAAATAGGCCAGCACGATGGCGACCAGCAGCGGCGCCAGCAGCCCGCTAAAAAAGAACATAATGCCGAAGCCGGCCAGCAGAATTACCAGCAGCGCTATCGCTTCCGGATCGCTGAAACGGCGACGATACCACTGCATTAACATCTCAAGCATAAACCCTTCCCTGAAGCGCAAATCGCCACAATCCTGGGAATTGTATCTAAGTGTCACAAAAAAGACTTCGCTTTTTATTGGCTGTGACACAAACCTGCACAACTGTGCGAATATCATATTTTCAACGCCATCAACCACAGCTAAACTCGCTGAATCTGCGGCATGGGAACATTGGGCCGCACAACCGGTCAAACTGGCACACCCACATTACAGGACAGAGGTTATGTTCAGGCAGTTAAAGAAAACGCTGGTGGCCGCCGCCGTCGCATCGCTGACGTTGGGGACGATATTACCTGCCGCCGCCGACTCGGCGGACACGCTGCCGGATATGGGCACCTCAGCAGGAAGCACCCTTTCCATCGGTCAGGAAATGCAGATGGGGGATTACTACGTGCGCCAGCTACGCGGCAGCGCGCCGCTGATAAACGACCCGCTGTTGGTGCAATACATTAACGGGCTGGGCATGCGCCTGGTCGCTCACGCTAACTCCGTACGTACGCCGTTCCACTTTTATCTGATTAATAACGATCAGATTAACGCCTTTGCCTTCTTCGGCGGCAACGTGGTGCTGCACTCGGCGCTGTTCCGCTATGCGGATAACGAAAGCCAGCTCGCCTCGGTAATGGCGCACGAAATCTCTCACGTCACCCAGCGCCATCTGGCGCGTGCGATGGAAGATCAAAAACGTAGCGCGCCGCTAACCTGGGTTGGCGCGCTGGGCTCCATTCTGCTGGCGATGGCCAGCCCGCAGGCGGGGATGGCGGCATTAACCGGCACCCTGGCTGGTACCCAACAGGGGATGATTAGCTTCACTCGTCAGAACGAAGAAGAAGCCGACCGCATCGGTATTCAGGTACTGCAGCGCTCCGGTTTCGATCCGCAGGCCATGCCGGCGTTTATGGGTAAATTACTCGACGAATCCCGCTATTCCAGCCGCCCACCGGAAATGCTCCTCACTCACCCACTGCCGGAAAGCCGTCTGGCCGACGCCCGTAACCGCGCCAATCAGATGCGCCCGGTGGTAGTCCAGTCGTCGGCGGATTTCTATCTCGCCAAGGCCCGTACCCTCGGTATGTACAACTCCGGAGAAAATAAGCTCGGTAGCGATCTGCTTGACGCCTGGTCAAAAGGGAACATCCGTGAACAGCACGCCGCGCAGTATGGCCGCGCGCTACTGGCTATGGAGAGCAATAACTACGATCAGGCGCGCAAAGCGCTCCAGCCGCTGCTCGGTGCCGACCCACAAAATCCCTGGTATCTGGATCTCGCCACCGATATCGATCTTGGGCAGAAAAAGACTACCGACGCGATTAACCGTCTGAAAAACGCCAAAGAGATCCGTACCGATCCGGTCCTGCAGCTGAACCTTGCCAACGCCTACGTACAGGGCGGACAGCCGGCGGAAGCCGCCACCATTCTCAACCGCTACACCTTTAATAATAAAGATGACGGCAACGGTTGGGACCTGTTGGCGCAGGCGGAAGGCGCATTGGGTCATCGCGACCAGGAGCTGGCGGCGCGAGCCGAAGGCATGGCGCTGGCCGGTAGGCTTGACCAGGCCATCTCGCTGCTGAGCAGCGCCAGTTCGCAAGTGAAATTGGGCAGTTTGCAGCAGGCGCGCTACGACGCTCGCATCGACCAGCTGCGCCAGCTGCAGGAAAGATTCCGCCCCTATCAGAAAATGTAAGGAGACCACATGTCTGACGCGGTAAAAATTTACCACAACCCTCGCTGCTCGAAGAGCCGTGACACGCTCAGCCTGCTGAAAGCCAACGGCATCGACCCTGAAGTGGTGCTGTATCTGGAGACGCCGCCGGATGCCGTGACGCTGCGCCAGCTGTTGAAAATGCTGAATATGAGCAGCGCCCGTGAACTGATGCGCCAGAAAGAAGATCTGTATAAGTCGCTCAATCTCGCCGACCCACAGCTCAGCGAAGAGGCGTTAATTCAGGCCATGGTCGAGAACCCGAAGCTCATCGAACGGCCCATCGTGGTCAGCCACGGCCAGGCGCGTATCGGCCGCCCGCCGGAACAGGTACTGGAAATCGTCAGCTAACCCCTACGCGCCGCCGGTCTTGCCCGCGGCGCGATTTTTTCAATATAAGGAGACGCTGATGACTATTGCAGAATATCTTGAGCAGCAAGGGCTGGAGCGCGGTTTGCTTCAGGGACGGCAAGAGGGCCGGCAAGAAGGCCGGAAAGAAGAAGCACAGCGTATCGCCGCCGCGATGTTACGTAGCGGTCTCGCCCCTGCGCTGGTGGCGCAGCTAACCGGGCTGGCAGAGCAGGAACTGGCGCCGCTTTCGGCTTAAAGCTTCAGGATCTCTTTAACGAATGGGATCGTCAGTTTTCGTTGGGCGGTAATCGATGCGTGATCGAGCTGATCGAGCGTCATAAACAGCGAGCGCATTTCTCTATCCAGCCGCTTGAGCAGGAATCGGCAGACGTCTTCCGGCATCTCGAAACCACGCAATCTGGCGCGCAGCTGCAGCGCCTGCAGCTTATCTTCATCCGACAGCGGCTGCAGCTTATAGATTTGCCCCCAGTCAAGGCGCGAGGCGAGATCCGGCAAGCCGAGATGCAGCTGACGCGGCGGGCAATCGCCGGTAATTAGCAGGCGGGTTTTACCTGATTCGAGAATACGGTTATAGAGATTAAAGATAGCCATCTCCCAGGGCTCGTCCCCTGCCACGCACTCAATGTTATCGATGCACACCAGCGCCAGTTGCTCCATGCCGTCCAGCACTTCCGGCACGAACCACGTGCGCTTATCCAACGGCACGTAGCCGACGGCATCGCCACGCTGGGATAGCTCAGCGCAGGCGGCATGCAACAGGTGGCTACGCCCCGCGCCTTCGCGAGACCAGATATAGATGTATCCGCTGTGTTCCTGCCGCAGTACGTTCTGCAGAGCGGCAAGTAGGGAAGGATTATCACCCGGCCAGAAACTCGCGAACGTTTCGTCGTCAGGAAGATACAGTGGCAAAGAGAGCTGTGCCGGAGCGTTCAGATGGACCTCAACATAGGCTTACAGAAAAACGCGAAGAGTTTAACACAGTTTTAGGCCCGGAGAGAACCGGGCAGGATCGCTGCCCGGTTTCAGGATCGTCATTTTGCTTCTTCGCTATCCGCGGCGTCCAGCACCACTTCTTCCGGACGCAGAACGCTGATCAGTTTAAAGATCAGGCTCAGGCAGATACCGACAATCGTCGCCAGCGCCATGCCTTTCAGCTCCGCCGCGCCAATATGCACCTTCGCGCCGCTCACGCCGATGATCAGAATGACTGAGGTCAGAATCAGGTTCTGCGCTTTGCTGTAATCGACTTTTGATTCGATCAGCACGCGGATACCGGATGCGCCGATCACCCCGTACAGCAGCAGAGAAACGCCGCCCATCACCGGTACCGGGATAATCTGGATCGCCGCAGCCAGCTTGCCGACGCAGGAGAGCAGAATCGCGATAATCGCCGCGCCGCCAATAACCCAGGTACTGTATACGCGGGTAATCGCCATCACACCGATATTTTCCCCGTAGGTGGTGTTTGGCGTTGAGCCAAAGAAACCGGAGACAATCGTCGACAGCCCGTTGGCGAACATCGAGCGGTGCAGACCCGGATCGCGGATCAGATCGCGCTTAACGATGTTGGCGGTTACCACCAGGTGCCCCACGTGCTCGGCGATCACCACCAGCGCGGCAGGCAAAATAGTGAAAATGGCAAACCACTCAAAGCGCGGGGTGTAGAAGGTCGGCAGTGCAAACCAGTGCGCTTCGGCGATAGGCGTCGTATCGACAACGCCCATCACAAAGGAGAGCGCATAGCCCACCAGCACTCCGATAAGAATCGGGATAATGGCCAGAAAGCCGCGGAACAGTACGGAACCAAAAACCGTCACCGCCAGCGTCACTATCGAAATAATAATGGTTTTGCTGTCGGGCGCTTGGCCGTCAGCCGGCAGCAGCCCGGCCATGTTCGCCGCTACGCCCGCCAGTTCCAGGCCGATAACCGCCACGATGGCGCCCATCGCCGCCGGCGGGAACATCACATCCAGCCAGCCGGTACCGGCTTTTTTGACAATAAAGGAGACGATGCAGAACAGGACGCCGCACATAATGAAACCGCCGAGCGCCACTTCATAACCCAGCGGCAACAATAGTAGAACCGGGGAAATAAAGGCGAAGCTCGACCCCAGATAGGCCGGAATTTTGCCTTTACAGATAAAGAGGTACAACAGCGTACCGATGCCGTTAAACAGCAGTACGGTAGCCGGATTAATGTGAAACAGGATAGGCACCAGAACCGTTGCGCCAAACATGGCGAACAGATGCTGCAAACTAAGCGGGATTGTCTGTAAAAGCGGCGGTCTTTCACTCACCCCGATTGCACGGCGCGTCATAATGTTATCCTCTGAGAGTCGTTTGTTATTTGTTGTGGGCGTGATTTATTCAAAAAAAAGCCGACTCTCAAAGTCGGCTTTTTATCACTTCATCATTTATTTGGTACCGAAAATCTTATCGCCGGCATCGCCGAGGCCCGGAATAATGTATCCGTGCTCGTTGAGGCCCTGGTCGACGGAGGCGGTGTACAGCTCGACGTCAGGATGCGCTTTCTCCAGCGCGGCAATGCCTTCCGGCGCCGCCACCAGCACCAGCACCTTAATGCTCGAGCAGCCCGCTTTTTTCAGCAGGTCGATGGTCGCGATCATCGAACCACCGGTTGCCAGCATCGGGTCAACCACCAGCGCCATACGCTCGTCAATGTTTGAAACCAGCTTCTGGAAATAAGGAACCGGCTCCAGCGTTTCTTCATCACGGTAGATACCAACAACGCTGATACGCGCGCTCGGCACGTGCTCCAGCACGCCTTCCATCATACCCAGACCGGCACGCAGGATAGGCACTACGGTAATTTTCTTACCTTTGATCTGCTCAACTTCGACCGGACCGTTCCAGCCTTCGATAGTGACACGCTCGGTAGCGAGATCGGCGGTTGCTTCGTAGGTCAGTAAGCTACCAACCTCTGAGGCGAGTTCACGGAAGCGTTTAGTACTGATGTCATGCTCACGCATCAGGCCCAGCTTGTGTTTGACGAGTGGATGTTTCACTTCCACGATCTTCATTCTCTTTCTCCTCTGAGGGGCAGCCACAAAAAAAATCGCGGGATTATACCGCTTTTTGCGGATTGCGCCATACCCATCTTGCTTGACGTATATCAAACAAAGTGATTTATGGATTGTTACACATTATAAAACAAACAAAAAAAGCCGAGGTTCCCCTTCGGCTTTTATCTCTGGCAACGTGACGCTTGCTGGCGGCTACAGGTTTTCGCCGTTACTGGCAATAACCTGCTGATACCAGGCAAAGGATTTTTTACGGCTACGGGCCAACGTGCCGCGACCATCGTTATCTTTATCGACAAAGATAAATCCATAGCGTTTTTTCATCTCGCCGGTACCGGCGGAGACCAGATCGATACAACCCCACGGGGTATACCCCATCAGATCGACGCCATCTTCCACCACCGCTTTTTTCATTTCGGCAATATGGGCGCTGAGATACTCGATACGGTACTGGTCGTCCACGCTGCCGTCAGCTTCACGCACGTCAATGGCGCCAAAGCCGTTTTCAACGATAAACAGCGGCAACTGATAGTGATCCCAGAACCAGTTGAGCGAGTAGCGCAGACCAACCGGGTCAATCTGCCAGCCCCAATCCGATTTCTTGACGTAAGGATTGGAGACCAGGCTGGTGCTTTCGTCGTAATCCAGGTGCGGATTATCGTCAGTCGCTTTGGTGGCGAAGGACATATAGTAGCTAAAACCAATATAGTCGACGCAGCCCTCTTTTAACGCCAGGCGATCGGCGTCGGTGATATCCAGCGTAAAACCGCGGCGCGCGAAGTAGTTGAGCAGATGCTGCGGATAGCAGCCGCGCACGTGCACATCGGTAAACCAGTAACGACGATGCATGGCGTTCATCGCCATCATGATGTCGTCCGGCGCGCAGGTAAGCGGATAGATAGGACACATCGCGATCATGCAGCCAATCTGCAGGTCCGAATTAATCTCACGAGCCGCCTTGACCGCCAGCGCGCTGGCCACCAGTTCATAATGGGCGGCCTGAAACATCACCGGCTCACGGTCTTCTCCGGGCTGATACTTCAGGCCGGAGTTGGTAAAGGGGGCGAAATCTTCATGGAAGTTAGCCTGGTTGTTGATCTCGTTAAAGGTCATCCAGTACTTCACTTTGTGCTGATAGCGGGTAAACACCACCTTCGCAAAGCGGACAAAGAAATCAATGAGTTTACGGTTGCGCCATCCGCCGTATTCAGTCACCAGGTGGTAAGGCATCTCAAAATGGGAGAGCGTGATCACCGGTTCGATACCATATTTCAGGCACTCGTCAAACAGATCGTCATAGAATTGCAGGCCCACTTCATTGGGCTCCAGCTCATCGCCCAGCGGAAAAATGCGCGTCCAGGCAATTGAAGT
>ERZ1036424.196-NODE-196-length-40098-cov-5.125615_pt1 | contig 40098 bp, 35 predicted proteins | sample MGYA00514221_ERZ1036424 | MGnify/ENA primary metagenome ERZ1036424 (study PRJEB33795, sample SAMN09464939) | human gut metagenome | host: Homo sapiens | place: USA: Stanford, California | collected 2016-11 | study: EMG produced TPA metagenomics assembly of the... | reverse complement strand
CCTGGCCCACGCCTTAGAAGGGCGTTGCTCTATCCAGCTGAGCTAAAAACGCATATTTTTTTGTTTCCAGAACGTTTATTATTATAAAACATTTAGTCCTACTTGTCAACGTTTTGTTTCGGAACGCTTATTATTGTAACCTCTCTCAAAACATTTGTCAAGGAATTTTTCAAATCTCTTCTTCATGAATATTTTGAAAAATTTTTGATGGAGCGGGTGATGAGAATCGAACTCACGTAACTAGCTTGGAAGGCTAGGGCTCTACCATTGAGCTACACCCGCATATTACATATTAAATTGTACTGTTAATTTATAGTGGTCGGGGTGACAGGGATTGAACCTGCGACCTCATCGTCCCAAACGACGCGCGCTCCCATCTGCGCCACACCCCGATTTCAAATTTCTTTTCGTTCAGCGACAATGATTATTCTACAATATCAAATTTAATTCGTCAATACTTTTTTTTAAATTAATTTTATATTTTTATACTTTAATAGGTAAATAGCAGTATATATTTCTTATAATATCCTGCTATTTACTTAAAATTCTTTAATTTGCATCTAAAATTCATATATACTATATTAAAAATTAATATACTTCTTTTAAATAGGGATTAATATCTCCATTATCGTTTATTTCAATAAATCCTACATATCGTCCTCGAAATCTAGGTAATGATATACTTCCTGGATTCATTAAGATCATATCATCCTCTTTCTCTATTATAGCTGCATGAGTATGTCCAAATAAAACGATATCCGCTCCCACTTCTTTTCCTTTATAAAAAATATTATTTAATCCATTCTTTACACCATATAAATCTCCATGAGTAAAAAATATCTTCTTTCTATTTACATCTATTATTCTTTCTTTAGGATATTTTCTTGAATAATCACAATTTCCTGCAACAGCATACACTTCGCCATTAAAAGCTTCTTCCAGTGTATCCACGTCCTCTATATTATCACCTAAATGTATCAATATATCTGCCTTTTTAATTTCTTCTTTAGCTAAATTAATGTACTTTTCAATTCTATGTGTATCACTTACAACTGCTATTAACATACCTATCTCCAATCAGTTCTAATAAATATTTTGCTAAATAAAATTTTATTGAATACTTATATTATAGATTTATAATTTTACAGATAAATTTTTTAACTATAAACTATATTAATTTAATTATTATATTTTTTAGTTCTTTTAATGCTACTCCTCTATGACTAATTTTATTTTTTTCTTCTGAGTCAGCTTCTCCAAAAGTTTTATTTAAAGGTGGATAGAAAAATAACGGATCATAGCCAAATCCACCTTCACCATGAAGTTCCTCTATAATATATCCTTTTACTTCGCCAGTAACCTTATAATACTTTCCTGCATCAGTAAATAAGGCTAATTGACAAACAAACTTAGCAGTTCTATCTTCCTTCTTAACGCCTTTAAGCTTCATTAATAACTTTTCATTATTCTTAGCATCATCACCATGACTTCCAGCATATCTAGCAGAATGTATTCCCGGTTCTCCATTTAGATAATCAACTGCTATTCCAGAATCATCTGAAAGAACAATAAAATTATTTTCTCCTTTTTCTAATAAAAATTCATATATTTCTTTTGCTTTCTTTTTAGCATTTTCTTCAAATGTATTTCCATCTTCCACTACTTCTATATCTATATTTTCATCTTGCAAAGACCTCACTTCAATTGGCAAGTCCTTTAGTATTTCCTTTATTTCTTTTACTTTCTTTTTATTATTACTTGCTAAAATTAATTTTTTCATAACTATTTTACCTCTCTTGTTCCAATCCACAATGAATCCATTTTTAGGGCATCCTTTTGTACTTGAATCATTTGCTTTATTCCCTTTTCACCTAAATCAATTAGCTCATTTAATTCAGTTCTTGTATAAGGACTTTCCTCACCTGTTCCTTGGACCTCTACAAAGCTTCCTTCATCTGTCATAACTATATTCATATCAACTTTTGCCTGTGAGTCTTCTTCATAACATAGATCTAGAATTTTTTCTCCATTTAATATTCCAACACTCGTTGCTGCAACGAAATTTTTAATTGGATACACCTTAAAAGGTTTCTCCTTATGAAGCTTATTAACTGCATCTACAAGGGCTATAAACGCTCCTGAAATTGATGTTGTTCTAGTCCCTCCATCAGCTTGAATTACGTCACAATCAATCCATAGGGTTTTTTCACCTAGTGCCTTTAAATCTACTACTGATCTTAATGCTCTCCCTATTAAACGCTGAATCTCCATTGTCCTTCCATCAATTTTTAGTCTTGCAATATCTCTTACTTTTCTAGTACCAGTTGATCTTGGCAGCATATTATATTCAGCTGTAATCCAACCTTCACCCTTACCTTTTAAAAATGGTGGAACCTTATCCTCTATAGATACATTACATAATACCTTTGTATCCCCAACTTCTATAAAAACAGAACCTTCTGCATATTTTGTATAATTCCTTGTTACCTTAGTTGTCCTTATTTGATCATTTTTTCTACCGTCAATTCTCAAAAAAATCACACTCCTATTTTATATTAAATAATTCATCTCTCTTTGGTGGATCTACTTTTATTTCCTTGTTTTCATCTATTAATACTCCACCTTCTTCACATACTTTCCCTATTATACTAGCTTCTATACCATTCTTGCTTAATTCCTCTACCAATTCTTTACCATTAGCTGAACAAATAAGCATACTTCCAGAAGATATAAGTCTTAGTGGATCTATTTTAAACTCTTCACATACTTTTTTAGTAACTCCAAGAATAGGAATACTCTCTTTAACTATTTTAAACCCTTTGTTAGATGCCATTGCCACTTCAAATAGCCCACCTAAAAGTCCTCCTTCTGTTATGTCATGCATGGAATGAACTCCTAATTCTCTTGATATTTTTCCTTCTTTTAAAACACTTATATTATCTATTAATGTTTTAGCAAATTCAATCTCTTTATTAGATAAAACTTTCCTTAATCTCTCTTCATAATCATTTACTAATATATATGTTCCTTCAATACCTATAGATTTGGTTACTATTATATCATCGCCTATCTCGGCACCTGCTGTTTTAATAGACTTTCCTTTTAAATTCTTCCCTATTACAGTTACAGATATAACTACTTTATTTACAGCACTTGTAACTTCAGTATGGCCTCCTATTATCTCAACGCCTATTTCAGCTGCTTCTTTATCTATTTCTTCCATAATATTATTTATTTCTTCTAGACTTGAAGTTGTGGGTACTAATATTGTAACTAATAACCCTATTGGTTCTCCACCTGCTGATGCAATATCATTACAATTAATATGTACAGCTAACTTTCCAACATTCTTCTCAGCTCCTGTTATAGGATCTGTAGAAAATATTCCTTCATAGTCTCCAAAATCAATTATAGAGCAATCTTCTCCAACATCATTTCTAACTCTCACTTCTTCTCTTTTGATTGTTTTATTATTTAATATAATATTCCTTAGATCATCAAAATCTAATTTTCCTTCCTTCATTATAAAAAAATCTCCTTTTATTTTTATTTTATGCACTTTTTCTTTACTCACTTCATATTAATGAATAAGACGAGAATTTTATGAGAGGTGAATAAATTGAGATATATAGGCCCATTTTTTAGGATGAATAGTCTTTCTCAAAAAGAAATAAGTGGTCAACTTTTTTACTTAGCAAAAGAATCAGTAAAAACCATAGTATTGAACTCTAAATGCGGTCTTTTAGCACAAGTTAGAGTTTCAAAAAAATCTTCTATAAATGATATTAGCATATTAAATAATTTTTCTCCACTAGTATGCTTATATAGAAAATCTTCTCCTATGTTTGTTCATAGTAAAAGTACACATGGATTCGATGAATCAAGTTTTAAAAAAGAAATAAACCCATCAACTAATGCTTTTATGACCTTATGTTTACTTGAATTAAGCGAATATTATTCACACTATAATAAAGATAGTAGAAATGTAGTTTCTCTTGAAAAAGCCTTCAAATACCTTGCAAAAGAACAGCTTCAGTTCTTTTCTGAAAATTTAAGAAATAATGAAGGTCTTTTTGTTGATAAAAAAAATACATCAGATGGGAACTCAAAGGGTTTTACATTAATAGATAAAGATACTAAATTTAAATTTTCAGACCAAGCTTTTATGATGGATGCATATTATTTATATTCTCATTATAATGAATCAGATCCATCAAGTAATGAATATAGTAATTTTTCTTATGAGATATTAGAAATGTTTAAAGAATACAAAGATTCTTTATATGACCTATCATTTACAGAAAATACTCAAATATTTTTAGCACTGAATATATTTTATAAATACTCTAAAAATGAAGAAGCCCAAAAATTACTCTTAGATTTAGGTGATCTCTTAATTAGTAAATTCCAAGAAAGAGATTACTATTCAGATTCAATAGATGATTGTGCTTTATTCTCTATATGCTTAATGGATGCTTATAAACATACAGAAATAATTTCATTTAAAGAAACGGCAAGAGAAATTAATGAAAAACTGATTAGTTTATATGATTCAGATAAAAACATATTTGTAAAATTGTCAGATAAAAAGGATAGTAAATATTCTTGCACAGAAATAAATTCATATTTACTTTCATTAGTTAACTATTCAATATTTTCTGATAAAGTTACAGAATTGAAACCTATTATTTCTGGCATATATAAGAAATTCTTTGTAAATAATGGACTTTTAACTAGCTGGCCAGAAGCCCCTACATTAGATGAAGTTGAACGATATAAGAAACTTAGTCTTAGATCTGATGATATGTTAGATGAAACATATTTTAGGATGCCCATTATGCCAACACCTCAGAGCACAGGAGTAGCTCCTATATTTGTTAAAAGTTTAAGCTATTCAAGAAAAAAAGATTCATTAAGCGTTGGACGAAGTTCTTTCGATAGCAATAAGAATATGTTTAATTTCTTATTAATAATATATCTTTTTAAAGATGCTGTAGAAAATGTAATGGAATTTAAACCTAATACTGAAGATTTAGCACACTCTGACATAAGAGCTATTTCTGGTGCTAAAGATATAGTTGATGAGAATTTAGATAGTGGTTTAAATGATAGTATAATTAAAGAAAATATCTCAGCTGTAAATTCCACTCCTATTCTCATTAATAATTTAAATGTTAATAACAAGAATAAAATAAACGATACTTCTGATTTAGAAATACCTGAAACTATAGACGAAATTTCTAATGACCCCAAAAATATAACTCTAAAAACCCATATAAGTGCAAATACTAATAATAAATCAGATAACAATAAATCTTCAAAACCAAAAAAATATAAAAAAAATAAAGCAAAGCATCCAGCAGCAAATAAAAAAAATAAAAAGTAATTTATAAATTAAGAAGTCAGAAATAAAATAGTTTAAATTAACTCTTTTAAACTATTTTATCAACTTCTTATAATGCAGAAAATGTTGGCAGATTTATACATACAAATCTACCAACATTCTTATTTTTATTACTTAATTGTATTAAAATCTATATTTCCATTTCCATCAAAATCTAATTTAGATACTTTTTCTGATAAAGCTATATTTTCATTATAAAATACTAACGGAAGAATAGTATAGCTTTCAAATAAATTTTCTTCTATTTGTGAATAAACTTCCTCTTTATTATCCTCTGATATATTTTCTAAAATCTTATCTTCACTTTCTGTTAAATAATCTTTAAAATTTAAATAAAAGTTTTTCTTATCTAATATATCTATATTATTATTTATAAGAACCATATCATATCTATTTTTTAGTTCTTTATCATTAAATTCATCTTCTTTTACGAAACTATATCTAATAGATATATCAGTATTATTTTTAAACCAACTTTGAATACCTCTAACTAAATTTCTATTTTCAGAATTATCTATTCCAATTATGGTTAATACCTCTGGTTCTTCCCATTCCCCTTCAGCATTGCTACTTACCTTTCTGGCTTGTAACTTAGTCAAATCATCTTTATCTTCCCTAAAGTAGCTTCCCTCTGCTAATTCAAGTTCTTTATTATTTATATTTTGATACTCTTCCAATGCTTTAGAAACATATCTATATATTTCTCTTCTTCCTTGTATCGGTGTTGATCCATCATTATTATTAATTACCAAGTATGTTCCATACTTTTTAGGCATCGTAATAAGCTTTCCTTTCGATGATAATTTATTAAGTTGACTTTCTGGTGGATCTATTACAATATCTCTTTGTTTAACTTCATAAGACGCCATAGATAATTCTACACTATCATCTTTAAATATATTTATAGTGCTCGCAATTTCATTAGAACTATTATTATTCTTTTTTAAAACCATACTATCATTACCAATTAAATCTATTCTATAATCCCCTGAATAAATTAACTTATTATAGTTATTTTTAAGATTACTCCACATTATTAAATACTTTCTTAATCTATATTGTGGCTTACTTAATTCACTCAAAAAATTATTGTTTTTTTTATTTAATCTAATAACTACACTGTGATCCATAGCTTTTATAGCTACTCCTGTTTCAAAAGTTACAATTCCTTCTTTAAATTCTTTTGCTCCATAAACATCAAGTAATGCCTCAATATTTTTAGAATCCTCTTCTTTTAAAAGCTCTTTAAAAAAAGTTACAATATCATTTGGTGAAATCTTTGTGCCATCACTCCAATAAATATCATCACTTAATTTGAATTCATACTGAATTCCATCTGAACTTTCAGTTATTTCATTTGCTAAGGCTGGCATTATTTTATTATCTGCACTTTTATAAACTAATCCTTTACTTAAAGCACAGATTATATCTTCATCTCTACTAGATAAATTAGTAGCATTCTTTAAATCTTCTGGAATATTTGATACTCCATAATTAAATGCCTGCTTTAAACTATCATTAGAGGTACTTTGTATGTCTTTATCTATGAATCCTAAAAAAAATACTATTATAGCAAAGCTTACAACTATGGGTAAAACATATTTTTTCAAACTAACTCCTCCTCTAATTTATCATTTTAATTATTAACCAATCCTATAATTTATAATCAAGTTTATATAATATTAATAATAAATTTTACATGATTGTTAATTTTATATATTTCTTGTGCTATAATGTAAATATCTTTTTTGGGAGGTTTTACAAATGGAATTTTTAACAGGCGCATTTTTAATAGTTTCTATGTTATTTATGTGTGTTATCATGTTTATAGGTATATGGAGTTTTATAGTTTATCTAAAATCATTTCGTCAAACACGTTATAGAAATTACATACTAGAAAAAATTTATCAAAAAATTTCAAAAATATCTGACGATTTAGGTGATGAAGAAAATAAAAATAATTACTCATATTTAATAGGTGAAGAAGATTTCGATCTTACAAATGATACAGATAATGATAAAATTTCCAATGTAACTGATTTTAATAAACAAGAAAAGTTTAATAAATAATAAAACTGCTTATGACTATAAAATAATAATTTATAGTCATAAGCAGTTTTTAGATTTATTTCTATTCATTTTTACTTTGCTGTAAAACAATTCTTTGAATACTTTTATCTGATAGAAAATATTTTTCTGCAAGAATCTTTACCTTAATTCCGCTTTTATATTCTTTATAAATCATAGAGTTTCTTTTATCTATTTCTTTTCTATATTCAGTATTCTCTCCCCAGCTTTTTTTATTATCTTCTTTTCTTGGAATATAAATGTACTCCCCATCTATATAATTTTGAATTAACTCTAAAATTTCATTTGGCAATACATCTATAGCCTTTACATAGCTCACTACTTACTCTCCTCCTAAATATCATTTCTTTTTAGGATGAGCAAAGGCTATTTTTATTTATAAAATGCAATAGCCTCTGCTATGCATTTATAGATGGTGTTGTCATAAAAACTTCCCCCTTATCAATTAACATCTTATATTACTTATTATACCACAGCTTTCTTTTTATTAATTACTTTCAAATACTCTAGGTTAATGAATTCTTTATTAGTATAAAAATAGCAGCAAATAATTTTATAAACTACTTGCTGCTATTCTAAAAAGTATATTATTATCTTTTTTTAACTTCTTGTTCTACTAGCTTATTAACAATTCCTGGGTTTGCTTGGCCTTTTGCCATTTTCATTACTTGACCTACAGCAAATCCAAGTATTCTATCTTTTCCAGCCTTGTATTGCTCAATAACTTGTGGATTTTCATCTAAAACTTTATTAACCATATCAAGGATTGCACCTTCATCATTGTTTACTTTTAATCCTTTTTCATCAATTATTGTTTTAGGCGATTTACCACTTTCAAACATAGCTTCTACTACTTGCTTACCAATTGCTGAAGATATTGTACCATCTTTAATAACTTCTATTAGTTCTGCTACATCCTTTGGAGTAAATTTAAGATCTTCAATCCAAGTATTTTCAATCTTCATAAGTCTTGAAATATCACCCATTATCCAGTTAGATGCTGCCTTTGGATCTCCTGATATCTTAGCTGTTTCATCAAAGAAATCTGCCATTGATGTTGTTAATGTTAATACATGTGCATCATATTTAGGTAATCCATATTCTTTAATAAATCTAGCTTGCTTTTCATGAGGTAGTTCAGGTATAGTCTTTCTTATTTCTTCAATCCATTCATCAGAAATATTAAGAGTAACCAAATCTCCTTCTGGGAAGTATCTATAATCATTAGCCTCTTCTTTGTTTCTCATAACTATTGTTAAATTATTTGCTTCATCCCATCTTCTTGTTTCAACAAACATTTCATCATTATTCTTAACTGCTTCAACTTGTCTGTCAAATTCATAATTTAATACTTTTTCAACAGATTTAAATGAGTTTATATTCTTAATTTCTGTTCTTACGCCTAACTTTTCATCGCCTTTTTCTCTTACAGAAATATTAACATCACATCTTAAAGAACCTTCTTCCATCTTACAGTCAGATATACCAGCTGCTGAAAGTATGCTCTTTATTTTTGTTAAGTATAATGTAACTTCTTCTGTAGTTCTTAAGTCTGGCTTTGTTACTACTTCAATAAGAGGCACTCCTGCTCTGTTAAAGTCAATTAATGCTCCTCTTTTAGTATGTAATAGCTTACCAGCATCATCTTCTATATGAATTCTTTCGATTCCAATTCTTTTAATTTCTCCACTTTCAAGTTCAATCTCAACATATCCATTTCTGCAAAGTGGTAACTCATCTTGAGTTATTTGATAATTTCTAGGACAATCTGGGTAGAAATAATTCTTTCTATCCCCATACATACTGGACAAACATGAGTGTTTGCTTTTCCACCAAATTCAATAGCACAACCACAATACATTTTTGTTTTGGTTGAAAGTTCTACGTGTGTTTCCAATCCAATGACTGATTCAAACTCCATTTATTCTCACTCCTTCTTCCTATAAATTTGGATGCATTTCATGCCATTTAGTTGATTGTTCATAGCTATATGCTAAATTGAATAAAGTATCTTCTTTAAAGTAATTACCCATGATTTGCATTCCTATTGGAAGTCCATTACTTATTCCACATGGAAGTGAAATTGCTGGAATACCCGCTATGTTTACAGGTACAGTATAAATATCACCTAAATACATTTCTAATGCATTACTAGTTTTTTCACCTATTTTATAAGCTGGAGTTGGTGCTGTTGGTGATACAATAGCATCAAATTCTTTAAATATATCTTCAAATTCACCTTTTATAAGATTTCTAACTTTTAATGCCTTTTTATAATATGCATCATAATATCCTGCAGATAATGCATATGTACCAAGCATAATTCTTTTTTTAACTTCTTTTCCGAAGCCTTCACTCTTTGACTTAAAGTATAAATCAGTTGCATCTTCTAAATTTGAAGCTCTATGCCCATATCTTACTCCATCAAATCTAGCTAAGTTAGATGATGCTTCAGCACATGCAACTAAGTAATATGCTGAAATAGCATAGTCTGCTAATGGAAGTGATACTTCTTTAACTATTGCTCCATTCGCTTCAAATACTTTTAATGCATCATAAACTGCTTTTTTAACATTATCATCTAATCCTTCTTTAAAGAATTCAGTTGGAATTGCTATTTTCTTTCCTTTTACATCTTCTAATAAAGAATCTGCATAATTAGGTACTTTTATATCAGCAGTTGTAAAGTCTTTAGAATCCATTCCAGCTATTACTTGAGTCAATAATGCACAATCCTTAACATCTCTACCTAAAGTTCCAACTTGGTCTAATGTTGATCCATAAGCAACTACACCATTTCTTGATACTCTTCCATATGTAGGTTTAAGACCAACTATACCGCAAAAAGATGCTGGTTGTCTTACTGATCCACCAGTATCTGTTCCAAGTGCTAATGGAATTTCACTAGCTGCAACTGCAGCTGCAGAACCACCTGATGATCCTCCTGGCACTCTTTCTAAATCCCAAGGATTCTTAGTTATTTTAAAAGCAGAATTTTCAGTTGATGAACCCATTGCAAATTCATCCATGTTTAATTTTCCTAGTATTACTCCTCCTTGTGACTTAACATTTTCAGAAACTGTTGCATCATAAGGTGAAACATAACCTTCTAGTATTTTAGAAGCACAAGTGTTTTGCATTCCTTTAACACTTATATTATCTTTTATTCCTAAAGGTACTCCACCTAAAATTCCTATGTCTTCGCCTTTGCTTAATTTTTCATCTAATACTTTTGCATCTTTTAGTGCTTCATCTTTAGCTACATATAAAAATGCATCTACCTTAGAATCTATACTATCAACTTTATCTAAATGAGCCTTTGTCACTTCCTCTACAGAAGCATCTTTTTTAGCTATTAATTCTTTTAATTCATGAGCTTTATAATTTGTAAACTCCATCATTTACCCTCCAATCTCCACTACTCTTTCATAATAGTTGGAACTAAAACATATTCTTCTAATGTTTCAGGTGCATTCTTAAGTACCTCTTCAAGATTCATTGAAGGGGTTATTTCATCTTCTCTAAATCTATTTTCGATATAATAAGGATTTACTATTATATCCTCTTTTTCAGTATCTAACTCTCCTAGCTTTTCAACATAAGCTAAAATTTGATTTAAATCCTCTGCCAAGCCTTCCTTTTCAGCTTCATCAAAGCTTAATCTTGCAAGTTCAGCAACATATTCAACATCTTTTTTGCTAACAGACATATTCAAAGCCTCCTTTTCTAATTGTACATATAAAAACTATATAAAATATATTCTGTATCGTAAAATTACCATAATAAATTTTATCATATATTTTGCTATTTGGCTAAATTAACAATATAAAAATTTAATTATCCTACTTAACAAAGTTGGTCATAAAAAAAATTAGGGATAGTGCAATAGCAAAACTAACTGCCGAATATATAATTCTTCTTTTTCCTTTCTCATTAATTAGGAATCCAACAGCTAAAATAGCCATTGTAATACATATTCCTAATTGTATTGGAAAATATGAATTAAATATTTGACCAACATAATAAAATTGATATGTTGTTAAGAAAGTGCAAATTATTAAAATACTTGTTATAAATGCAGATATAAAGCTCAAGTAATTTATTAATTTCTTCACATTCTTACCCCCTTAATATTTCTTCAAATTCTTCTTCTGAAAGTATTTTAACTCCTAATTCTTGTGCTTTAGTAAGCTTAGATCCAGCGGCTTCTCCTGCAATTACATAGTCAGTTTTTTTACTAACACTGCCTGCCACTTTAGCACCTAAACTCTCTAGTTTATCTTTTATTTCACTTCTAGAATAATTCTTTAGTGAGCCAGTTGCAACTACAGTTTTGCCTTCAAATGGATTTTCTTTAATTTCTTTTTCTTCAAATTTAGGCTTAACACCTAATTCTAAAAGTTCTTCTATAGTATCAATTACTTTTTCTTCTTTAAAAAACGCCATAACATCCATTGCAACTACATCTCCAACATCTTGAACTCCAACAAGCTCTTCAAATGTTGCATTTTTTAATCCCTCAATTGACTTAAATCTATTTACTAAATCTTTAGCTGTTTTAACACCAACATTAGGTATTCCTAAAGAATAAATGAATGCATATAGTTCACAATCTTTACTTTTCTCTATTGCCTCTAGAAGATTTTGTGCTTTTTTAGCTCCAAATTTTTCTAATTCTACTAGTTCTTCTTCTTTTAACTTATATAAATCAGAAATAGATTTAATATTTAACTTTTCAAATAATTGTTCAGCAGTTCTTTCTGAAAAGCCTGCTATATTCATAGCTTCCCTTGATGCATAATGAACAATAGTTTTTACTAGCTGTGGTTTACATGATAATGTATTCTCACAGAAATAATGAGCTCCATTTAAGACTACATGGCTACCACAAGCTGGGCAAAATTCTGGAACTTTAATTTCTTGTGAGCCTTCTAGAGATTCTGGCACTACTCCCATTATCTCTGGTATGACATCATTACTTCTTCTTACAAAAACTTCCGCTCCAATTCTAACACCTTTTCTATTAATATCGTCCATATTATTTAAGGTTGCTCTCTTAACTGTAACTCCTGCAAGTTCTACAGGCTCCAATATAGCAGTAGGTCCAACCCTTCCACTTCTTCCAACATTCCACTCAACATCTAAAAGTTTAGTAGTCGCTTCTTGTGCTTCAAACTTATATGCAATTGCCCATTTAGGAAATTTAATTGTATATCCTAATAATTCTCTTGTTTTTATATCATCTATTGCTATTACTAATCCATCAATATCATAATTTAAATCAAATCTTATGTCTCTTATATAGTCAATTTCCTTTTCTATTTCTTCTATTGAAGTGCACACCTTAATATAGTCATCAACCGGAAGTCCCATTTCTTTAATAAAATCCATCATTTCTATATAGGTCTTAAATTGACTTCCTTCTTTATATCCAACATCATAGAAAAATGCTGATAAATTTCTTCTAGCTGTTTCTTTAACATTAAGATTTCTTAAAGCCCCTGCTGCTCCATTTCTTAAATTCTTTAGTGGTGAATCAGCTGTTTCATTATATTTTTCAAATGCTTCTTGAGTCATTACAGCTTCTCCATGTACTTCTAACAAATCAGTATTATTTGTCTTAAGAGGAATTTTCTTTATCGTTTTTACTTGTGCAGTTACATCTTCTCCAATTGCTCCTGTTCCTCTTGTAGCTGCAATTTGAAGAACGCCATCTTCATTATATGTTAGATTGATTGTAAGTCCATCAAACTTCTTTGTAAGCACATATTTTAAGTCTGGAAGATCTTCTCCTTGCCTTCTCATCTCTTCAACAAATTTTACATTTCTATTGTGCCAATCTATAATTTCTTGCAAACTTTGTGCTTTATCTAAACTCCAAAGTCTTGCCTTATGAGTATACTTTGTAAATCCTTCTAGTATTGTATCTCCAACTCTTAAGGTTGGTGAATAAGGAAGTATATATCCAGTTTCTTCTTCTAACTCTTTAAGCTCATAGTATTCTTTATCATATTCCTTATCTGTTACAGAAGGACTATCTAATGTATAGTATTCATAAGAATACCTATTTAATTTTTCCACAAGTTCCTTTATTCTTTCAACCTTATCCACAATTAGTCCTCCAAATCAATAATTTTAATTTTCCTTTATACCATTTTAAGCCTTGCAAAAGATAATAGCAATATCTTAACTCCTTGCTTATCAAATGCAATAGTTAGCTTTTTATCATCACCTGAATCTTGTACTGAAACAATAGTTCCAACTCCAAATTTCTCATGAATTACTTTTCTTCCAAGAGTAGCTTCACTTTTACCTATATATTCATTTCCTTCACCATTAGATAATGTAGAATTTGCGCCACCTCTGCTTAATCCAAGCCCACTACTAGAAACTGTAGGTTTTTTTAAACTATTTCTTAAGCTATGAGGATTATTATAAGCATTACTTTGTATAAAGCTTTCTCTACTCTTAATATTCGCCTTATCACCTGAAACATATTCTTTAAGTTCTGGCTTTATTTCATTAATAAAATCAGATTGAGGATATGCCACCGTTCTACCAAAAACCCTTCTAACTTCAGCAGAAGTCATGAATAATGTCTCTTTTGCTCTAGTTATACCAACATAGCATAATCTTCTCGACTCTTCCATCTCAGATTCTTTTTCAAACGACGCATTTCCCGGGAAAATACCATTTTCCATTCCAACCATAAAAACTACTGGAAATTCTAATCCCTTGGCACTATGGACAGTCATCAATACAACAGTATCATCATCTTCTTCAATTTTATCTGTATCTTGAACTAAAGAAACTTTTTCCAAGTATGCTGATAATGACTTATCTTCATTACTCTTTTCAAAATCAACTGCATCTGATACTAATTCCTTTAGATTTTCAATTCTACTCTTATCTTCTATTTCATTAGAATCTTGTAGTTGCTTCAGGTATCCTGTATCTTTTAAAATAGATTCAATTAATACTGATACTGGCACTGTCTCGCTAAGAGTAATAAAGTTTTCCATTAATTCCACAAATGGCTCTATACTTGAAACATTTCTAGCTGTCAATGTAGGAATAGTTCTCACTTCCCCTAAAGCATCCCACATATTTATTTCAAAATTAGATGCAAAATCTTGAACTTTAGAAACTGTTGCATCACCAATGCTTCTCTTAGGTACATTTATTATTCTTTTAATACTAACATCATCTTGAGGATTAACAATCACCTTTAAATATGCTAATACATCTTTAATTTCTTTTCTATCATAGAACTTGGTTCCACCTATAATTTTATAAGGAATTCCCTTTCTTCTAAAGCTCTCTTCAAAAATTCTTGATTGAGCATTAGTTCTATATAATATAGCGAAATCATTATAGTGCTTATCTTCTTTATCTTTTATCTCCAAAATTTGTTTTCCAACAAAATCTCCTTCATCGCTATCGGCATAAGCCCTATATATTTTAATTTTGCTTCCTGCTTCCTGTTCCGTTCTTAACACTTTACTTTTTCTATTTGCATTATTAACAATTACAACATTTGCAGCACTTAATATATTACTTTTTGATCTATAATTTTGCTCAAGCTTAATTACCTTAGCACCCGGATAATCTTTTTCAAAATCTAAAATGTTTTTAATATCTGCGCCTCTCCATTGATATATACATTGGTCGTCATCTCCCACAACACATATATTCTTATATTTAGCTGCAAGTAATCTAACTAATTCATACTGTGCTCCATTTGTATCTTGATATTCATCAACCATAATATATTTAAATTTATTTTGATAAAAGTCTAATACATCTGGATTATTCTTAAATAATTCAACTGTCTTAAATATTAAATCATCAAAATCTAAGGCATTATTTTCTTTAAGCCTTTTTTGATACATTTCATATACATCTGCAACTTTCTTTTCTCTAAAATTAGCTTCATTTTCCAGCATAAAATTTCTTGGAGTTTTCATTGAATCTTTTGCTTTTCCAATTTTACCTATAATTTCTTGCTCTGTTATATCTTTATCATTAATATTAAGTGATTTCATACACTCTTTCACCAATGTTTTTTGATCCGAACTATCATATATAGTAAAGCTACTTTTATATCCTATTTTATCTATCTCTCTTCTTAAAATCCTAACACAAGTTGAATGGAAAGTGGATATCCACATATTATCAGCTCTTTCACCAATAAGAGCTCTTACTCTATCCTTCATTTCTTTAGCAGCCTTATTTGTAAATGTAATAGCTAATATATTATATGGTGCAATGTTTAAGTCTTCAATCATATGAGCCATTCTATGAGTCAGAACCCTTGTTTTTCCTGACCCTGCTCCAGCTAAAATTAACACTTGGCCTTCAATTGTTGTTGCCCCATCATACTGTTCTTTATTAAGTAATTTCTTTAAATCCATGTACTCTTCCTCCTTTCCTAATCCTTAAATATTATACCATATGTTATAAATTTTAAATCACTAATGTATTTATTAAAATAAAAATTATAATACATATATTATGTGTACTATTGTATTATCATTAAACTTATTAACAAATCATTCATTACATTAACTAATGCATCCTCAAAATATCTGAATCAAAATTATTGTTCAGTTTAATATTTAATTCTATGTTAAAGTATAAATTTCAGTACGAATATTAAGTAAAAAGTGAATTATATGTCTTAATACATATAAAAAACTGAAATAAATAATTCATATATATAATAATTTGAATTATTTATTTCAGTTTTTATTAATTTAATAATATTTCTTGCATTATAGCATTATTTTATAATTTTCTATCCTGTTATCGTATTCAATTTCTTGAAGAAAACGTTTTTATTTTATTGCACAAAAAAACGCAACCCTTGGGGCTAGGTTGCGCTTTAGCAATAAGCAATAAATAAAAAGGGGGCTATATATTCCTTTTATTTATCCTTGCAAGATAATTATATGGTATTACATATAAAAATGCAAGTAATTTATTAAAATTTATTATTTTTTTTATGAAAAATGAATGATTTTATTGCAAAATGACTTAACATTCGTTAATAACGCTTTAAAAGCATTAATTCATCATCTGTTAGTTCTCTATATTCGCCTTCTTCTAATTCTTCATCTAATTTAAGACCACCAAATTCTTCTCTTTTTAAATATGTAACCTTTTTGCCAACAGCTTCAAACATTCTTTTTACTTGATGATATTTCCCTTCTTGTATTGTTAGTCTAATTTCTGATCCTTCATCACTACTAGATATAATTTCAAGTTTAGCTTCCATACATTTGTATCCATCATCTAGCACTATACCCTTTTTAAACTTTTCTATATCACTTTCATCTACTTTTTGGTCAATTTCTGCATAGTATATTTTATCTACATGCCATTTAGGTGATATTAACCTATGATTTAATTCGCCATCATTTGTTAAAAGCAATAATCCAACAGTATCTTTATCAAGTCTTCCAATTGGAAAAGGTTCAAATACCTGATGATCTATTTCCAATAAATCTATTACAGTTTCATCTTTATTATCTTGAGTAGCTGATATAACACCATCTGGTTTATTCATCATTAAATATATATATTTTCTATATAATATTTCTTCTCCATTTATTTTTATACTAGACTTTTCTGGATCAACAGACATTCCATTATCTTTAGCAATAACTCCATCTACTTCTATTAAACCTTTTTTAACAAATGTTTTTACATCTTTTCTACTTCCATATCCTAAATTAGAAATTATCTTATCTAGTCTTTCCATAATATCATCTCCTTAAACTTATTCAATAAAATTCCTTTTAAATATTTTGTTATAAATTATACGCGTTGTGCTATTTAATAATAGTCAAAACAAACATAGAATAAATAATTGCTTCATGTCCTATTTTTGATTTATTAATTTTTTTACTAGCACAACTCGTAAATTATCTATAGTACTATTCTATACATCTTGATATATTTTATCATAATTATTCTAACCATTAATCTGTCTTTAATTTGTATTTTGACTATCACTAAAGTCAGAGTCACCCGCATGACAGATGGTTTTATGTTTTGCATTCGCTCAACAGACTAAAGTCCATAATAAAAAATCTAGGATGTTTAAATAACATCCTAGATACCATTTTTATAATATCCCATAACTTTTGGAACATAGTTCTGTGTCTCTTGTGGCATTTTATATAAATCACTTGCTGAACTAACCCCTCTTTTTTGTATAGTTCCTGGTCCTCCATTATAAGCCATAAGAGCCATTTCTATATTTCCATTGTATTTATCTAAATACTCTTTCAAAAGCTTAGTACCACCATCAACATTTTGATCTACATCATATCCATCTGAAATATTTGTATGGGTAAAATTTGATGGCATAACCTGCATCAGTCCTGCTGCTCCGCAGCTGGATGTTGCTGTAGAGTCAAAATTAGATTCTTGTTTTATTATTGCTAATATTAAGTTTTCATCAACGCCATATTTTTTAGATGCTGTTTTTACAGCACTATATATTTTGTCCATATCAGCTTGACTTCTTGCAGAACTAACACTTCCATTTTCATTGTATCTATTAAAATTCTTTAATATCATTGCTACATCTTCTAAGTTAGTCCCAGTAGCATATTGTTGAGTAGCTCCTGAGTTAGAAGTTGATCCAGATAATTCATTTAAAACATTATTACCCGAATTATTATTTGATTCTAGCAAATTTTTCATTACAAGCTGAAAAGCTAAATTTTTTTCATCACTTGTACTACTACTACTTGATGTTGTTGAATCATTAGTTAATTGTCCATTACTCATCAATGACATTGCTAGTAATTGTTCATTTGATAATTGATTTAAACCATCTATTGCCATTATTAACCTTCTTCCAAAATTAATATTTCTATATATTTACTTGTCGAACTGTTTATTTATATCTTTAACTTCAAACGTAACTTCATCATAATCTTCATAACTTACTTTTTTATAATAACTTTTAGCAAGTGCTAAAATTTTATATTTTCCCTTAGTAAATGGAATGAAACTATAATAATGTTTACGACTATATGGTTGAACTTTTCTCCATTCATTATTTTCCATTAAATAAAATTCGTAACAAACTTCTTTTCCTCCATAGCTAATAGCTTCAAATGTCAATTCTTCATTAACATTACTAACTGATTTATTAACTATAATTTTAGTATTTATTATAGGTGCAGCTTCACTAACATAAATATTAACTTCTTTTTTGCAATCATATTCCTCAGTGCATTTAATATTTTTTGCATAAACTTCTATTGTATATTTTCCTGATATCTTAGGTATAAACCTTAATTTTTTATTTTTTTGAAAATCCGTTTTTTCAATTGAGTGTCCATTTATTTTTGTTTCATATCTCACAATAACACTATTTGTATTTTGAATTATGCATTCGAACTCTATTAGATCTCCAACTAAATAATTATCTTTATACGGCATAATTATATAATCTATCTCACCTGGTAAATATTCCATCACCTTTAAATAAACAATAGTATGTGCATCATATGTCTTTTGGGAATATTTGTCTTTAACCATTATTTCTATTTCATAATCACCAGCTTGATTTGGCGTAAAGTTCATCCAGTTAGATTTATTATAAGCTATATTTTCTAATATCTTTTTATTCTTGCTTATTTTAAATCCATATTTTAAATGAGTTCCGCCTTCTGAATTAACCATTATATTTACAGGCTGTCCAATAACAGAATTTTGCTCCTTATCAACTACTACATCAAGTATTTTTACTGATTTACTTCCTCTTTTTTCAATCATAAAATCTATTTTACTTGTAGCTTCATATTCGCCATTATATGACTTATCTTTTACATATACTATAATTTCATAATTTCCAGGCTCCTTTGGATTCCAAATATATTCTTTGTCTTTAATAAATCCTGTATCTTCTTCCATAGGCCCTTTTATATTATACCTATATAGTAGTTTTTTCCCCCCATCAGCTTCTGCCTTTATTTTTATTTCTGTTTCACTTGCTTGTGGCGAATTTAAGTCAACTACAATATCCTTTATTTTAACATCTCTATATGGTTTTACATTATAAACTACAATAGCTCTATCATCATATTCTTTATTTGAAAGAATATCTTTTACAAGACATAATATTCTATATTCGCCTTCTTGACTTTCTACATAAGAAACAGAATTTTTTGTTGAATAATCTTGTATACAAATTGATTTACCCTCTTTCGATATTTTATAAAATTTATATACAATATCTCTATAATCTGTATTATTAGTTTCTAATTTAAACTTTAATTCTTCACCTTTTATTAATTCTTTATTTAGTGATTTGAAGTTTATTATTTCTACCTTTTCTCTTTCTTTAACCTGTACTTTTATAGTAGTATAGTCATCAAAATTTTCTGTAGATTCTGCTTGCTTACATTGTATTAAAAATTCTTTTTCCCCTTCTTCAGTAGCTGTATATCTTAACATATTATCAATAGTGTAATCTCTAACTATATCCCAATCATTATATCTCTTTATATAAAATCTATATAAAAATGCTCCTGAAGCAACAGGCTTTACTTCTATAGAATATTTATCTCCAACAACAATATTTTCTTTACTGACTATAACATTATCTATAATTTTTTGTGATTTTTTAATATTATCTAAATTGGTAGAATCTCTTTTTAATATATCTATATTCTTTTCTTCTGTACCATCCTCTAAATGATCTTCAAGTAGTTTCGATTCCTCTCTAGTGATTTCAATAGCTTTTCCTTCTTCATTAGAATTTATATTTTTTGTAAATTCAGAAACTTTATCACATACTTCAATATCTTTATTTCCTAATAAGCTTAATCTTTCTTCATAACTATTTGAATATTCTCCATTAAATTCATCGTCAAAAGAATTTAATGAATTATCAAATGCAATCTCTTTATCTATTTCATTTATATTTTCTTCTTTAACTATAGAAAAATCTTCTTTAGCTAAATAATCTAATGATTTCTTCCCATTTTTCTCCCTGGCTTGTACCATAACTATATATTCTCCTTCACTTTTAGGATTCCATGTACATTCATTTTTATCTGAAAATTCTTGTATAGTATTCCAGACTCCACCCTTACCAACAATATATTTATATTCTAATCCGTTTACATTTTTATCTATAATACTTGATATTTTTATTTCATTTCCAACCTTCTGTGGTTTTTCTTTATCAAAAACAATTTCAATATATTTTAACTGAAGCTCTTCTATCAAACCAAACCCTCCCAAATCTCATGTAATAATTATATTATTACATTTATACCATTTTTTGTAAATAACTTCAGCTTAATTTTTATTTAAATTATATCATATTTACCTTGCAAAACTCATATAATACCGAAAATTATTACATTTAATTTAATAAAAAAATAGAAGCCATAATAATTTTCTTAGCTTCCATTTCTATAATTTTATTGATTTTATTAAATTTTTTTCTAACCTTAAATCATCAGCTTCTGTTCTCTTCTTAGGATTAGATGTTTTTCCTCCTCCTCTTCTTATTTTCTGTGACAGATGCCTTTCTTCCAATAATCTATCAATATTTTCTTCTGTATAAATATATCCTTTAGGATTGATCACTTTTGCTTTCTTTGATAAACAAATAGCAGCCACACCATAATCTTGCGAAATAATTATATCTCCTGATTCTGTAGCATTCATTACATACATATCAACACTTTGAAATCCACTATCAACAACCTTAACTTCTGAATAATCACTTTGAATAAAATGATTAATATCACAATAAATAACTACTGGTATATCATTCTTTTGAGCTATTTTTTCAATAATAGAGATACCTGGACAGGCATCTCCATCAATTATTATTTTCATACTATAACTATAGTCTCTTTTCTAATTCAGCCTTCATATCTTCATATCCTGGCTTACCTAATAAAGCAAACATATTTTTCTTATATGCTTCAACTCCTGGTTGATTAAATGGATTTACTCCTAATAAATATCCACTAATTCCACAAGCTTTTTCAAAGAAGTATACCATATATCCAAAATAGTATGGTGAAAGTTCTGGTACATTTAATACGATATTAGGAACGCCACCATCATTATGTGCTAATAAAGTTCCTTGGAATGCTTTTTTATTAACAAAATCCATAGTTTTTCCTGCTAAGAAGTTTAATCCATCCATATCATTCTCAGCTTCTTCTATGTTTATTTCATATTTTGCTTTTTCTACATTAATAACTGTTTCAAAAAGAATTCTTCTTCCTTCTTGAATATATTGTCCCATAGAATGAAGATCTGTAGTGAAGTCAACAGCTGCTGGGAATAATCCTTTGTTATCTTTACCTTCTGATTCTCCATATAATTGCTTCCACCATTCGTTAAAGTAATGAAGTGATGGTTCATAGTTTACTAAAATTTCAGTAGTCTTACCTTTATTATATAAAGCATTTCTAACTGCTGCATACTTATATGCATCATTTTCCTTAAGTGATGGATTTGAATACACTTCTCTTGCATCTGCAGCACCTTTCATCATTTCATCAATATCTACTCCTGCTGCTGCAATTGGTAATAAACCTACTGCTGTTAATACTGAGAATCTTCCTCCAACATCATCAGGAACAACAAAGCTTTCATATCCTTCTGCATCTGCTAATGTCTTTAAAGCTCCTTTAGCTTTATCAGTTGTTGCATATATTCTCTTTCTTGCTTCTTCAACACCATATTTCTTTTCTACATACTGTCTTAAAATTCTAAAAGCAATAGCTGGTTCTGTTGTAGTACCTGACTTTGAAATTATATTTAAACTTACATCTTTTCCTTCTATAGCTTGTAAAAGTTCAGTCATATATGTTGAACTAATATTGTTACCCACATAAAATATTTTAGGTGCTTTTCTCTTATCACTGTCTAAAGCATTGTGAAAATTGTTTGTTAACATTTCTATAGCTGCTCTAGCTCCAAGATATGATCCACCTATTCCTATAACTATTAAAACATCAGAATCTGATTTTATCTTTTCTGCTGCTTTCTTTATTCTTCTAAATTCATCTTTATCATAATTTACTGGTAGGTCAATCCAACCTAAAAAGTCATTACCTGCTCCTGTTCCATTATGTAACTTATCGTGAGCTGATTTAACCATGTCCTCCATATAAGTAATTTCATCTTCAACTAAATAAGGTGCAACTTTTGATAAATCTAATGATATAGCTTTACTCATCTTTTTATTCCCTCCATATGTTATAAAAATATTTCTTCATTCTCTAATTATATCATAAATTAACTTCTTAATAACTTGCCTTTACATTTTTTTATTATTTGTATAAATTCACAAAGTCATTCAAAATTTTTAATTAATCTTATTAATTAAAAATAAAACATCCATATTTATATATTAAAGGAGCTACCTTATACAAAATATTTCTAATAAGATAACTCCTTCATAAAAATTTTCTTTTTAAATTTTATTTATATTCCTAGGCTGATACTATTTTCTTAACAGCAACTACTCCTCTTACAACAACATCTTCTCTTACAGCAACATTTCTTCTTACAGCAATTTCTTTCTTTCCTTCTAGCATTAACATAATCTAAAACTTCTTGTTTAGCTTTTTCATAACCATCTTGGAAGCCATTGCAATATCCTCTATCATATGCTGCTTGGCATTTTGAATTTTTACCTTCTGCTATTCCTTCTTCATATCCTTCACTATAACCTTCTTCAATTCCATCAGAAAAGGATTCATCACAATGATCTACAGAATTACTTTCTTTGAAACTTAATGGTTCATTACAATAATCCACAGAATCATTTCCAACCAAACTCATTGATTCTGTATAATAATTATCTTCATTATCTGTTCTATAAATTGCTTCGTCATTACATACACTTTCAAAGCCATAGTTTTCTTGAGAATTATAGTATGCTGCACCCTCTAATCCTAAATCGTTACTATATGATTTTGGTGTATCAGCTGAAAAAAGCTCATTACCCTTTAAATCTACTTCATAAGTCTCTGTCTCACTACAGTTACCATCTAAACTAACTGATTCTGTATAATAATTATCTTCATTATCTGTTCTATAAGTGGCTTCATCATTACATCCATCTTCAAAGCCATAGTTTTCTTCAGGATTATAGTAGGCTGCACCCTCTAATCCTGAATCGTTGCTATATGATTTTGGTGTATCAGCTGAAAAAAGCTCATTATCCCCTAAATCTACTTCATAGGTCTCTGTCTCACTAAAGTTACCATTTTCCCCTACAGAATAATAGTCATTAACCGCCTCTTCATCAAATTCGTTAAAAGCTCTTATTATATCATCTACTCTTCTAGTATTTTTATTCATACCGTTCATTCTTTTCTCTCCTTTGTAATCAACTATAAGTTTATCCAATTGCCAGATACTGCTATCCCATTTTTTAATCTATAGTAGGAGATGTGCATTACAAGACAAAAGAATATTTTATAATTAGATTTTTAAAATCATATTACTCTCCAAATATTATTTTAAAATCTAAAACCACCTGATAATATACTATGCTAATTAACTACATTTGCTATTAATCCAAATATAACAAATTAAATTTAAATAAAAAAATTAAAAGACTCAAGCCAAATATGAGCTTAAGTCTCCTACACACTTTCATATAAAGTTTTATTAATCCAATACTTTATTGAATAATTTTTCTAAGGGAAGATAAACATCTTCCTAATTAATCATCTTCCCTTATGCTTCTCTTTGCGTTTCTGTTGTTTCAATTGAAATTTGTATCTTTCCTCATGCTCTTTTTGCTCGCGAGTTCTAATCTTTCTTTCAGTCTTATTTTCTTCATGCTGAAGTTTAAGCGCCTGTTGAGACTTTGTTCCTGTTGAAACTTCCGTTACTTGTTTCTTTATTTTCCGCTGCAAACGCTTTGGATTGATTTTTTCTTTCTTTTTTGTGACATAATCAATTGTTGAACTAAATCGAAGTTTATAGTAATTCCTTAAAACAAACTCTTGAATTTCATTTTCCTTTGGCTCTGGTCCAAAAACTATCCTACATACAGATAATCCACCATCATATTCACATTCAAAAATTCCCACCCAAAAAGGTTCTTCAAAAAATACTTGTAACTTTCCACTTACTTCGTCCATTATGATTCCTCCTTAAAATTCTAATGAACAAAGAACGGACAACCAAGGAGGCAGGTTACTGACAGTATAGCTGCGTCTGGACTACCAACCAGAACTGTGTTTTTATCTTTGTATATCTATATTATAACTTTCTTATTTTAAAAAATAAATATAGTTATTATTTTTATTTAGGACAAAGATAATAAAATTCATTGAAGAATGCTTGTCATTAAATACTTTGCTTTATATACTAAATCCTTTTAATAAAATGTACAGCTTCAAATTTAAATCCATTCTTAATCTAATTCATTATCATAATAAGGATTTCTTCTAATCTAAAAACCTTATTTATTTCAAATATTTGTGCTAATTCTTCTAAATTATCTTCTGAATGTTCAATATCCTTTGAATACATATGCATTAAATCAATTTGATCCTGTTTAGTAAGACTACCTTTATTATCAATCCATCTAACCACATCTAATTCTTTTATAATAAGATAACTTACTATAGCTAATTTAACTTTAGCCAACACATCATAATCATAAACCGCCTTCATAAAGTATCTAAATATAAAATAAACAATCAAGTGTTCATATTCATATTCTTTTTCTTTGTAATATTTATTAAACTCATTATGTCTATCAATATAAAATTCATAGTCATTATGTAGTTTATAGAAATATTCAAAAGTATTATCTACTATCTTAGGCCAGTTTTCATCTATATGCTCTAAGCTTTTATAAACTTGAAAATACTTATTCATATTATCATACTTATTTTTTTCTTTATCTTTATATTTATCTAGATTTTTAATAAAGCTATTTATAAAGTCTTGGCTTAAGTACTTTTCTCTTATTTCTTCAATTTTAGATATTTTATTTGTATCTATCTTATCTTGTATTTCTTGTGCGAAAGTAATCAATAATGCAATCCTAATATTTAAAGTCATAGAACGATTCTGCATTATATTTAACGCCATATCTCTTGCTGGCATTAACTGCATAAATAATTCATAACTTATATCATTATATGCACTTACTAATTCATCATCTTCATCAATTTCAAAGTCAACTTTTTTATCGCTATCTAAAATTAATCTTGCTGCTTCTGGACATGATATTGATATTCCTATTTCTCTTATACTACCGTATTCTTCTATAAATCTTGGAAACTGCTTACATGTATTACATAAGCTATCCTCTCCAAGTTCACTATATATATCACACAGTTTGTTTTTATTTAAAAAAGGACAATTATCGCCTTCTAATATAAATCCAGGTTCACCATCTTCATATATTGTTATTTTTGATCTTAATATATCTCCAAATTTCCCTCTTGCTTTTTTGTATTTTTCATGTGTGTCTTCATCAATTATTATTTCCCATCCTGCACAACAAGTATCAGGACATTCTGATGCTATACACTTAAAATCCTTATAATAATATGGTACTTTTGTTTTCATTGTCTGCCCTCATTCTATTTACATAATTAATATTTACAGTGTAAATTTTATCACTTACATAAGAAAAATAAAATCATATGTTTACATTTTGATCTTAAAACTATTATTTAATATCTGCTAAAGTATTTGTACTTTGTAAGATATCTTTTTGAATGATATTCATAGCCTTCTCTGGTTCTTCAAATATTGGACTATGGGCTGAATTTTTGAATAGATAAAATCCTTTTATAGGTGCATCTAACTTCCTAAAATATTCTTCTGACATTTTATAATTTACCGTATAATCATATTCTCCTGAAAAGAAATATATTGGAACATCAAGACTAACAATTTCATTCCTAAAATCCATTGAATGTTCCTCATCCTTTAATGAAGTAGAACTTGAAAATATTTTTCCTCTCCAAAGATTTATTTTTTCATTGAATGTATATTCTTTATTTTTAAGAGATCTAAAAAATATATCCTTAACAACCGAATTCATTTCATGTGTTGTGCCTATACCAGATTTATGCATAACACTATCTCTTATCTTACTATACTCAGATGATTTATAATCCATACCTTTAAGTTTTTTTACTGTTCTTTTATCTTCAATTTCTTCATAATAATTAATCATATATTCATATGCAAGTTTTTCGGATTCTTCTTGATTTACCATTTGTCCTATTCCTATATAACCATCATATAATTCTGGGGACTTCTTTGCTGTCTGAATTCCTATATATGATCCCCATGAATGTGACATAAGATAAATTTTGTCTTGTCCAAAACGTTCACGAAGATAATTAGTTACTGCAATTGTATCATCAATAAACTGATTGGTAGTCATTGTGTTTTTATCAATATGACTACTATATGATAATCCCGCTCCCCGTTGATCCCACCAAACAACTGTAAAGTATTCTTCCAAACCAATAGGATAATCTTCTGTCAAAAAATATTCTGGCATTCCTGGTCCACCATGAACAAATAGCAAAACTGGATTTGATATATTTTTACTCTTTATTATCATTCCCATTTTAACTCCATTTACTTCCAAAAAAGTTTTTTCTGCAATACTATTTTTTATAACCTTTCCATTATTATCAGTAAATTGTTTTATTTTCCCTGGACTTAAAATTAAAAGGATTAAAATAGGAACTAATATAATTGTTAATATTATAGAAATCAAAATACTCATAATCCTTTTTCCCCTTCCCATAACTTTTTTCTTCTTTGCTTCCACTTTACTTTCTCCAATATACCCTCTTGTTTATACCCATTATTTTTCTCAATATTTTCTACTCCTAAATTTATCATAACCAAATATTTTAATATACTCAATATAATATTACATAACTTAAAAAAAGAGGTACATAAAATACAAAATATACGCTTATGGGATTCACTCTATAGATTCTTGTAGCTTTCATTATGTTAGTAAATTGGGGAAAGACAAAATAAAAAGTCCATTCTCACTTTGTGTGTTTGATTATATTACTGACATGAAGGTTTCTCTTTTTAGCAATATCCTTAATGTTATGCAATTTAAATATTTATGATACATCAAATTTCATAATAACTTCATCACCTTCTTGTTCTTTAAAACATCCAATGCCATCCCAAGTTTCTGATATATATTTTTCTTTTACATCTTGGAATCCATCTTTAAATATAGTATTATTTGTCTTTGAATTACTTCTCTTTCGTTTATTAATAGTCAATATATTTTTATCAACATTTATAGAATCATTTATCTGATTCTTGATTATTTTTGTATCATTACCTATCATCTTAATTCCTTCTTCCTTTTGTTTTATTGTATTTTCTACCTCTTCATTAATAAGATTTCTTGTATCTACTTTAATTTCTTCTTTATTAACTATTAATTTTTCATCATTTAACGCCTTATTATCATCCTTTATATCTTTTCCTAAATTTTTATTTTGGGTTTCTATGTTATTTTCTATATATCCAGCATTATCTACTACTTTATTGCTATCTTCTACATCATCTATACCAGCATTTTCTTCCTTTACTTTTATATTCTGATGCTTTGCAAAATTTTTTACTTTATAAACATTATGTTTAACAACTTCAATCATTTCTAATTCTAAAAATACATCTAAAGCTAATTTAACTTGCTCGATATCTCTGTTAAACTCTATCGCCAATGTATCTATTGTGTATGGTATACTTTTTGATAAATGTAGTTCTCCTTCTTTATTTACCTTTCCAGCTAAAAGTAATAATTTTATCCATATGCAGTATATAAGGTCTCTTTCTGGCTTTCTATCTATTATTTTAAATTTAGTATCTTCATTCATATCTACTCTTAATTTTATATTTTTTCTTTCTCTCATTTTACATATCTCCTTTTAATATCTTTTATGCTTATTACACATCTAACTATTTTTCATTCTATTTAATATATACGGAAAATTTATAAAAAACACAGTATTTTTTATAAATTTTCGTTCGCCTTTTTCTCGTAATATATTACATTTGAATACTTCTATTTAAAAAATAAAAGCAAGTTAAAAGATTAATGTGATTTTTAATCGTTTTAACTTGCTATCTATTTTTCAATATTAAACTAATATTTTTTGAATTTTATTTAATGTCATTTCAGGATGTCTTACTTTTATGTGATTCTAAAAATATTATAAAATCACATGTATATAAAGTTAAAGCAACTGATACCACTAAATTAAAATTTTTTCTTTAAAATAGTAGTCAAGATTTGCACTCAGGGCTACTATTTTTTTATTTTATCTATAAGTAATACTATAAATGTTAGTAGTGCCAAAAGACACATTATAACGTTATATGTTTCATTACTCACATGCGCCCCAATATAAAGGGATTGTGGTATCAGTAGCCCGACTAATTGTAGTTTCACATTATAACAGAATAATTAAGATGTTTCCATATCAAAAAAATAAGACCCCAATGTGGATTTTTACCACATCAAGGTCTATAATTATTTCTTGGTTTTATTCTTTTTTTCCACAGGCTCAGAATATTCAAAAGCGCCTTTTGGGTATATTCTAGGGTGCCTGTGGATAATAATTTTTATTCGAATTCTATAGTAGCTGGTGGTTTTCCTGTGCAATCATACATTACACGATTAACACCTTTAACTTCATTTACAATTCTAGTTGTTACTTTTCCAAGTACTTCCCATGGAAGTTCAGCGCTTTCAGCTGTCATGAAATCACTTGTAGTTACTGCACGAAGTGCTATAGCATAATCATAAGTTCTTTCATCTCCCATAACTCCTACTGAACGCATGTTAGTAAGTGCTGCAAAGTATTGACCTATTTCTTTATCAATTCCTGCTTTTGCAATTTCTTCTCTATAAATTGCATCTGCCTCTTGAACTATTTTAACTTTTTCAGCTGTTACTTCCCCTATTATACGTATTCCAAGACCTGGACCTGGGAATGGTTGTCTGTAAACTAAATTTTCAGGTATTCCAAGTTCTAGTCCCGCTTTACGTACTTCATCTTTAAATAATAATCTTAATGGTTCTATTATTTCTTTAAAATCTACACAATCTGGAAGTCCTCCAACATTATGATGTGATTTTATAACCGCTGACTTTCCAAGACCACTTTCAATTACATCTGGATAAATGGTTCCTTGCACTAAGAAATCAACAGCTCCTATTTTCTTAGCTTCTTCTTCAAATACTCTTATGAACTCTTCACCAATTATTTTTCTCTTTTGTTCTGGTTCTTCTACACCAGCTAATTTTTCATAAAATCTTTCTTGAGCGTTTACTCTAATGAAGTTTAAGTTATATTGTCCATTAGGTCCAAATACTTCTTCAACTTCGTCACCTTCATTTTTACGAAGTAAACCATGATCAACAAATACACATGTTAATTGGTTTCCAACAGCTTTTGACAGTAATACCGCAGCTACAGATGAATCAACTCCACCTGATAATGCACATAAGACTTTACCATTTCCAACTTTTTCACGAATTTCTTCAATTGTTTTTTCTACAAATGAATCCATTTTCCAATCTCCAGAGCATCCACAAACATCATATACAAAGTTTGAAAGCATTTTTGTTCCTTCTTGTGTATGCATAACTTCTGGATGGAATTGAACTGCATATAAGTTTTTATCTACACATTCCATGCCGGCAACTGGACATACTGGAGTATTTGCTACTATTTTGAAACCTTCTGGCGCTTTTTCTATGTAATCCGTATGACTCATCCAACAAATTGTTGACGATGATACTTCCTTGAAAATTTTAGAATCTGTATTTATGTCTACTTTTGTTTTTCCATATTCACTTACAGGAGCAGTAGCAACTTTTCCTCCAAGCATATGAGCCATCAATTGTGAACCATAGCATATTCCAAGTATAGGCACTCCTATTTCAAATAATGCTTTATCACATAAAGGAGAATCTTCACCATATACACTGTTTGGTCCACCTGTAAATATTATTCCCTTTGGATTCATTTCTTTTATCTTATCAACACTTAAAGTATATGGATGTACTTCACAATATACATTACATTCTCTAACTCTTCTAGCAATTAACTGATTATATTGCCCACCAAAATCAATAACTAAAATTAATTCTTTTTTCATGGTTTCCTCCTAAATTCTTTTTTACATTTTATATTATCAACTAAATAGTAGTTTTTATCAACAAATCATATATAAATTTCTATTAAAATTATATTTAATTATTAATTTAAATAAATTCTAACTATTAATTAAAACTATTTAATTTATTAAAAATTCCATATTGTAATATAAATAATTCACTAGAATCTATATATGAAATTAAATTAATGCACAATTCACAATGAATCAGCAAATAAATAAGAATTTGTTGAAAGTATAAAATTTCTCATTGTAAACTGTGCATTTATTAAAATCTAAATTATTGTCCTACACTATAGTTTGGAGCTTCTTTAGTAATATTAATATCATGTGGATGACTTTCTCTAAATCCAGATGCTGTTTGAACTACAAAATTAGCTGTATTATATAGAGTATCAAAATCCTTTGATCCTAAATATCCCATACCTGATTTTATTCCACCTATTAATTGGAATATTGTATCTGCAACATATCCTTTAAATGCTATTCTTCCTTCAACGCCTTCTGGAACTAATTTTTTATTTCCTTCTTGGAAATATCTATCCTTTGATCCACATTCCATAGCTGCAAGTGATCCCATTCCTCTATAAACTTTATAGCTTCTTCCTTGATATATTTCCATTTCTCCTGGTGCTTCTTCACAACCTGCAAATAATGATCCCATCATTGCAACTGATGCTCCAGCAGCTAATGCTTTAACTATATCTCCTGAATATTTAAGACCTCCATCCGCAATTACAGGGACTCCATATTTTCTTCCCATCTCAGCACAATCCATAACAGCTGTTAATTGAGGTACTCCAACTCCTGCAACTACTCTTGTAGTACAAATTGATCCTGGTCCAATACCTACTTTAACACAGTCTGCTCCGGCTTTAATTAAGTCTTCTGTAGCTTCTGCTGTAGCAACATTACCAGCTATAACTTGAAGATTTGGATATGCTTTTTTAATTTCTGTAACAGCATCTAAAACTCCTTTTGAATGTCCATGCGCTGTATCAAGTGTAATTACATCAACTTGAGCTTTAACTAAAGCTTCAACTCTTTCCATCATATTTCCTGTAACACCTACAGCTGCTCCACATAATAATCTTCCTTTAGAATCCTTAGCCGCATTTGGAAATTTTTTAACTTTTTCAATATCCTTCATTGTTATTAATCCCTTTAAGTATCCATCTTTATCTACTAAAGGTAATTTTTCAACTTTATGCTTCTTTAATATTTCTTTAGCTTCTTCTACTGTAGTGCTTTCTGATGCAGTTATTAGATTATCTTTTGTCATAACTTCTGAGATTTTTCTTTGATAATCTGTTTCAAAAATTATATCTCTATTTGTAATTATTCCGATTAACTTTCCATCTTCTGTAGTTATTGGAACTCCAGAAATTCTATATTGAGACATTAGATTTTCTGCATCTTGAATAAGATGATCTTGAGATAAGTATATAGGATCTGTAATAACACCATTTTCTTGTCTTTTAACCTTATCAACTTCTTTAGCTTGTTGTTCTATAGTCATATTCTTATGTATGATTCCAATTCCGCCTTCTCTTGCCATAGCAATTGCCATTTTAGATTCAGTAACTGTATCCATACCAGCACTCATTAAAGGTATATTTAACGCTATAGTCTTAGTTAGATTTGTCTTAACACTAACTTCTCTAGGTAATATATCTGATTTATTTGGTACTAATAGTACATCATCGAATGTGTATGCTGTTTTTATTATCTTTGCCATTTTAATTCCCCCTGATTTTGAATTATTTATTTCATTTTTATTTTTTCATAATTAATTACTTGCATTTTTTGTATTAATTTTGTGTACAAAAAAAGCACATTAACTTTTTAAGTGAAGTTAATATGCTAATATGTCTAACACTTTAGCTAATATTAAAATCACCCATAGTCGGAAATTTAAGGTTTCCGGTAGATACTCCTTGCCGTATTCAAGGTATATACGAGTCCATAAATGTGCTATCTCTTTGAATTAAAACTATTATAATGTATGTAACTTATAAAGTCAATAAATTTGAAATTAAAATTGCATTTTTATTCTATATAATTTTTTATATTATAAATTTTCTTTCATAATGACTTAGCCTAATTGTCTATGGTAACATTTTCAAATAATCTATTTCATTAATATTTAACTAAACTGTGTTTATTGCTATTAAAATTAGACTAAAACAAAATCTAAGGGGCAATTGTAGAATTGGATACCTCAACTCCTATTGACCTTGAATCCAATTTTTCCGTTCCCTTTAAAAAATCGAATTCTGCTCCTTTTAAAATATCATAACAATTTTTTATAGTAGTATTGTTAGAATCTATATTAGTTAATTCAATACCATCTAAATATTTATTAACACCTTTCTTAGCTTTCGCATCACTTACGCTTATGCTTTCACTCAGTGGTGTTTCACTCTTTAAATTATATGACTCAACTGCCATTACTACCTTCCTGCATTGGTCTACAACTTTAGTTTTTTTCGCTTCTATTATATAACCACTAACTTTAGGCAATATAAGCATTGATAGTATTCCTATAATCGCTATTACTGCTATAACTTCAATTAAAGTAAATCCCGATTTTTTCTTATATCTTATATTAATATTTAATCTTTTTTTAATAGATAAATTCATTTTTCACCTTCCAAATTATGTAATCATATTTATCTAAATTATGTCTTGTTTTATAATTTTATATACATGTTTTATAAATTATTTAAATCAATTTATATAATTAGCTTTAATATTTAAATGCAAAAAAGCTTCCCCACTAATAAGGAAGCTTTTTTATATTATTTATATTTTTAGTACATTCCGTCCATTCCCATTCCTGGGCCTGCTGGCATTGCTGGTTCCTTTGATGGAATATCAACTACAGCAGCCTCTGTTGTTAAGAATGTAGATGAAACTGATGCTGCATTTTGAAGTGCTGATCTAGTAACCTTAGTTGGATCTACTATACCGCCTTTTAACATGTTTATATATTCACCATGTAATGCATCATAACCAATTCCAGGTTCACTATTCTTAACTTTTTCTATTATAACAGATCCTTCAACTCCTGCATTAGTTGCAATTTGTCTTACTGGTTCTTCTAATGCCTTAACAATTATGTTTATACCAACTTGAGTATCTGCAACGTCTGAAGTTAATTTTGCTACTTCATTAATTACATTAACATAAGCTGTTCCACCACCTGCTACTATACCTTCTTCAACTGCTGCTTTTGTAGCATTAAGAGCATCTTCAATTCTAAGTTTCTTTTCTTTTAATTCAGTTTCTGTAGCAGCACCAACTTTAATTACTGCAACACCACCTGATAACTTAGCTAATCTTTCTTGTAATTTTTCTTTATCAAATTCAGAAGTTGTTTCCTCAACTTGAGCTCTTATTTGGTTAACTCTTTCTTTTATTGAATTAGAATCACCTTTACCATTAACTATAACAGTATTTTCTTTAGTTACCTTTACGCTATCTGCTTGACCTAGCATATCAAGAGTAACTTCTTTTAAATCTCTTCCTAATTCTTCAGCTATTACAGTACCACCTGTTAATATAGCGATATCTTGTAACATTTCTTTTCTTCTATCTCCAAAACCTGGTGCTTTTACAGCAACACAAGTAAATGTTCCTCTTAGCTTATTAACTACTAATGTTGCCATTGCTTCACCTTCAATATCTTCAGCAATGATTAATAGTTTCTTTCCTGCTTGAACTATTTGTTCAAGTATTGGTAATATTTCTTGAATATTAGTTATTTTTTTATCTGTTATTAAAATATATGGATTGTCTAAATTAGCTTCCATCTTTTCAGTATCTGTAGCCATATAAGCTGATACATAGCCTCTATCAAATTGCATACCTTCAACTACATCTAATTCTGTTCCCATAGATTTAGATTCTTCTATAGTTATAACTCCTTCATTTCCTACCTTTTCCATAGCACTTGCAATTAATGCACCTACTTCTTCATCTGCTGCTGAGATTGAAGCAACTCTAGCTATATCTTCTTTTCCCTCTACAGGTTTAGATATCTTTTGGATTTCTTCAACAGCCTTATCTACAGCCATCTTGATACCACTTCTAATTAAAATTGGATTAGCTCCAGCAGTTACATTCTTTAAGCCTTCTCTTATTATTGCTTGAGCAAGTAAAGTTGCAGTAGTAGTACCATCTCCTGCTACATCATTAGTTTTTGTTGCAACTTCTTTAACTAATTGAGCCCCCATATTTTCATATGGATCTTCTAATTCTATTTCTCTTGCTATAGAAACACCATCATTTGTTATAAGTGGTGCACCAAATTTTTTATCTAATACTACATTTCTTCCTTTAGGTCCTAATGTAACTTTAACTGTATCAGCTAATTTATCTACGCCTATTTGCATATTTCTTCTTGCTTCTTCTCCGAATTTTAACATCTTAGCCATTTATAAATACACTCCTTCTTTAATAGTCTAATAACAATAATTTTCCCAATTTTAAATATCTTCTAATAATTATGCATATAATACTATTCAACTATTGCTAATATATCTTCTTGCTTTAATATAGTATATTCTTCTCCATCAACTTTAACTTCACTGCCAGCATATTTAGAATATAAAACCTTATCTCCAACCTTTACTTCCATATTAACTCTATTGCCATCTACAATAGCTCCTGGTCCTACTGCAACTACTTCTGCTTCTTGTGGTCTTTCCTTAGCAGTACCTGTTAATACAATTCCACTTTTAGTTTTTTCTTCAGCCTCTAATTTTTTAATTACTACTCTTTCTCCAAGCGGTTTAATTTTCATGAAAAACCCTCCTTAAAATATATATGTTATTTAAATAATTTTTTATTTCTGTTAGCACTCATTAACATTGAGTGCTAATACAATTATTATAATATCCTTTATAACCATATAATTCAAACATTACTTCTAATATTATATCCTCTTATTTCTTAATTATTAACGATTATTAAAAAATATATTTAAATTACTCATTTTTTCTTTAAATATCTACCATATTCAAAATTCAACAATATTTTCATAGACTAAATTTTCTGAATTTATTGTTATTTATAATTTAATTTTGATATAATCTAATTAGAGATTAACCTATTTAAGAGGAGGATTTTATGGCAGAAAACCATATATGTGAATTATGTAATAGAAAAGTTTCTATTATAACTAAGCATCACTTAATTCCCTTAGAAAAAGGTGGTAAAAAATTTGAAGTAATCTTCTTATGTAAAACATGTCATACTCAGATACATGCACTTTTTACTAATAAAGAACTAGCAACACATTATAACTCTTTAGATTTGTTAAAAAATAATTATAAAATATTGAAATTTCTTAAATTCGTAAAGAATATTCCTGGAGATTCTTATGTTGAAATAAAAAAATCAAGGCATGTTAGAAAAAGTAGTTAAAAAATAAGTGGCTGTATTTTTTTAACAGCCACTTATTTTTTAATCTTCTATTTTAATTTTGTTTTCTCTTGCATAATAGAATAAATATTGTTGTGCAAAACCTGATAGCTTTCCAAATTTATTTCTTCCAAAAATTCTAATCTTATTTAAAGATGCATCTTCTGCCCCATAAAAATATACCATAGCACGTTTTACCCAAACATCAACTGGGAATGCTGAATATTTTTCCATTGAGAATAGCATTATACAATCTGCTACCTTTGCTCCAACACCCTTAAATTCTTGAAGTGCTGTATGGCATTCATCATCATTCAATTTTTTTATATAATCTAAATCAAACTTCTTTAATTCCTCATATTCCTTAGAATCATTTTTAAGTGCCATTTTACTTCTATATACATTTCCAATTGTATCTATTATATATTTACTTCTAAAAGATGCTCCTGTTTCTTGAATCTCCTCTAATGTAGCTTTACTTATTTGCTCTATTGTAGGAAAGGCATAATATATATTTCCTTTATATTCAATTTCAGTTCCCCATTTAGTAGACATTTTATTTATTGTTTTCATTATTGATGGAATACTATTTCTAGCAGAAACTATAAAACTAATTAGAATTTCAAATGGATCTTGATTTAAAAGTCTAATTCCACTACCAAATTCAACACTCTTTCTAAGTAAATCATCTTTTGATAATTCTTCCTTTATACTTGTATAGTCTCTTTCTAAGTCAAAATATTTTATCCAAATCTCCTTGACATCTTTTTCGTTTGAATTGTATATTATTATGTTATCTCCATCTTCTTTAACTTCGATTACTCTCTCAAACGCAACAGTTATGTAATTAGTATCACTTATTTTTTCAAATCTAAAACATTGACCACATTCAAAAGTCTGCTTTAATTTAAAATTTTTAACACCCTCAATTTTAATATAGTCATCAAAAATATGTATATTTTTATAATCCATATTCTAGCTCCCTTTCGTATTAATAGTATAGTAGTAAGGAATATTTTTTTATTTCTAGTATTATATTTAATGTATATTTGAATATTATTACTCTACTTCCAAATTAAAAATAATTCTTTCTTAATATATTATATCATTTACTTAATATTCAGCAAGATATTTGCATGTACTTTTATAGTATATACAATAAAACAAAAAATAAAAAAACTCTCAAAGAAGTTATCTTTGAGAGTAAAATTTTTATATTATTATCTTGAATAATCGAAGAATCCTTTTCCGCTCTTTCTTCCAAGCCATCCAGCTCTAACATATTTTCTAAGAAGTGTACAACATCTGTATTTGTTATCTCCAGTTTCATTGAATAAAACGTCCATGATAGCAACACAAACATCTAAACCAATAAGATCACCTAAAGCTAAAGGTCCCATTGGGTGATTAGCTCCAAGCTTCATAGCAGCATCTATATCTTCAGCAGATGCTACGCCTTCTTGTAAAATACAAGCTGCTTCATTAATCATTGGTATTAATATTCTGTTTACAACAAATCCTGGTGCTTCTGCAACTTCTACTGGAGTCTTTCCAATTTCTTCTGATATAGCTTTAACGGCATCAAAAGTTTCTTGAGAAGTAGCAGCTCCTCTTATAACTTCAACTAGCTTCATTACTGGAGCTGGGTTAAAGAAATGCATTCCAATAACTTTATCTGGTCTCTTTGTAGCAGAAGCAACTTCTGTTATTGATAAAGATGAAGTATTTGAAGCTAAGATAGTTTCTGACTTACAAATTCCATCTAATTCAGCAAATATTTCTTTCTTAATCTTCATGTTTTCAATAGCAGCTTCAACTACTAAATCGCAGTCAGCAGCTAATTTCATATCAGTTGTTCCTGATATTCTTGAAAGTATAGCTTCTTTATCAGCTTCAGTCATTTTTTCTTTAGCAACTAATTTTGTTAAAGATTTATTAATTCCAGCTATTCCTCTTTCAACAAACTCATCTTTTATATCTCTAACTATAACTTCACAGCCCTTTGCAGCGAATGCTTGAACGATACCAGCACCCATAGTTCCTGCACCAAGTACAAATACTTTTTTCATTGAACTTACCTCCAAATATTAAAATTATGGTTAAAAATGAATGATAATTAATCATTCATTTTTAATTTATAAATTATTGTTCACTCTTAAATTCTTTAACTTGTGCTATTAATTCTGGTACTACTTTAACAAGATCTCCTACGATTGCATAATCTGCAATCTTCATTATTGGAGCTGAGTCGTCTTTATTAACAGCTATTATTAAATCAGAATCTTGCATACCAGCAACGTGTTGGATAGCTCCTGAAATACCACAAGCTATATATATCTTAGGTCTTACAGTCTTACCAGTTTGACCAACTTGATAAGCTCCATCTATCCATCCGTTTTCAACTGCAGCTCTTGATCCTGCAACTGTTCCATCTAAAGCAGCAGCTAATTCTTTAATTAATTCGAAGTTTTCTTTAGATCCAACTCCTCTACCACCAGAAACTATAAATTCTGCTTCAGCTATATCTACAACATCTTTTTTAGACTTAACTATTTCTAAAACTTTTGTTCTAACATCGCTATCTGCTAATTTAACTTCAACCTTTTCAATTTTGCAGTTTGATCCATCAGTATCAATTTTTGCAAATACGCCAGGTCTTACTGTTGCCATTTGTGGTCTATGTTCTGGGCAAGCTATTGTAGCCATTAAGTTTCCACCAAATGCTGGTCTTGTAGCTAAAAGATCACCATTTTCAACTTCAACATCAATTGATGTACAGTCAGCAGTTAATCCTGTAGTTAATCTTGCAGCTATTCTAGGACCTAAGTCTCTTCCTATGAAAGTAGCTCCAACAAATAATATTCCTGGTTTTCTTTCATTTGCTAAATCACAGATAACCTTAGTATAAGCATCAGTTGTATAATGTTCTAAGTTCTTATCATCAGCAACTAAAACTTCATCAGCACCATGTTTTGCTAATGTATTAGCTAATCCTTCAATGTTGCTTCCTAATAATAAAGCAGTTAACTTTACTCCTAATTTATCAGCAACTCTTCTACCTTCTCCAAGCAATTCTAAAGATACTTTTTGTAATTCGCCTTCTCTTTGTTCAGCAAAGACCCAAACGCCCTTGTAATCTGCTATATTCATAATAAATTACCCTCCTATTATCTTAGATGTAGTGTTTTTCTTTTAATTTTCCTACAACATAATATGCTGCGTTTTTAGGTGATTCCTTAACTAATTCTCCAGCGCCTTTAACTTCTTTAGTCATTGACTTCTTAACTTTTGTTGGAGATCCTTTAAGTCCTAATTCTTCCTTAGGTACATCTATATCATCTGCAGTCATAATCTTTATTTGATCATCACTAGTTTCAAATATCTTAGATACATGCATATATCTAGCTTCGTTTAGTTCTTCAATTGCAGTTAATAGACATGGAGTCTTAACTTCAATAACTTGATGTCCATCTTCTAAAGCTCTATTTACAAGTAATTTATCTCCTTCAGCTTTAACGTGTTGAACATAAGTTACTTGAGGGATATTTAAATGTTCAGCGATTTCTGGTCCTACTTGAGCAGTATCTCCATCAATTGCTTGTCTTCCAGCAAATACCAAATCATAGTCCAATTTTGCTATTACTCCTGCTAATGCTTTTGAAGTAGCTAAAGTATCAGCTCCTCCAAGACATCTATCAGTTAAAAGGATAGCTTCATCTGCTCCCATACAAAGTGCTTCTCTTAAAGTTGCTTTAGCCATTGGAAGACCCATGCTAATAACAGTAACTTTTCCACCAACTTGTTCTTTTAATTGTAATGCACCTTCTAATGCATGTTTATCCTCTGGATTCATAATTGATGGAACACCATCTCTGATTAATGTACCAGTTTTAGGATCTATTTTTACAGCTGTAGTATCTGGAACTTGTTTTACACAAACTACTATATTCATTCTAAAAGTCCTCCTA
>ERZ1036424.194-NODE-194-length-40201-cov-3.697604_pt1 | contig 40201 bp, 34 predicted proteins | sample MGYA00514221_ERZ1036424 | MGnify/ENA primary metagenome ERZ1036424 (study PRJEB33795, sample SAMN09464939) | human gut metagenome | host: Homo sapiens | place: USA: Stanford, California | collected 2016-11 | study: EMG produced TPA metagenomics assembly of the... | reverse complement strand
TTCAGATATAAATTTAAAATCAAAATCCTTGTGTAATACTTTCTTATACTCAACCATTGCTAGTTCATGGAATTCATCTAAAGAAAGTTTTCTTATATATTCTCCATTCATCCATCTAAGCTTAGCATCATCAAATATAGCTGGTGATTTACTTATATCTTTATAATCAAATTTCTCTATTAATTCTTGTAAACTAAAGATTTCTTCATTTGATCCATCATTCCATCCAAGTAAAGCTATGTAATTAAGGACAGCTTCTTTTAAGTATCCTTTATCCATAAGATCTCCAAATGAAGCATCACCATTTCTTTTTGATAACTTATTATGTTGATCTTTCATTATTGGTGGACAATGAACATAAACTGGAATATTCCATCCAAATGCTTCATATAATCTATTATATTTAGGTGAAGATGAAAGATATTCATTTCCTCTAACTATATGAGTTATTCCCATTAAGTGGTCATCAACAACATTTGCAAAATTGTAAGTTGGAAGACCATCTGATTTTATTAAAATCATATCTTCTAGTTCTGAGTTATCAACAGATATTTTTCCGTAAATAACATCATTAAAAGTTGTTGTACCAGTAGTTGGATTGTTTTGTCTTATAACATAAGGAATTCCTTTGGCTAGGTTTTCTTCGATTTCTTCTTTTGTTAAATGTGCACAATGCTTATCGTATTTAAAAGGTCTCTTTAGGGCTTCAGCATTCTCTCTAAGCATATCTAATCTATCTTTAGAGCAGAAACAATAATAAGCTTCCCCTTTATCTATTAATTTTTTTGCATATTCAAGATAAATTTCTTTTCTTTCACTTTGAATATATGGACCTACATTTCCACCAATATCTGGACCTTCATCATGCTTAAGGCCTGTAAGCTTCAGTGTATCATATATAATATCAACAGCACCTTCTACTAATCTTTCTTGGTCAGTATCTTCAATTCTTAAAATAAAGTCTCCATCTTCATGTTTAGCAATAAGGTAAGCATAAAGAGCTGTTCTTAAATTACCAACATGCATATAACCAGTTGGGCTAGGTGCAAATCTTGTTCTAATTTTACTTGATGACATATTTTTCACTCCTATAAATTTTTATTCACTAAATTTCTAAAATTATTAGAAATTTTTATAAACATATGATTTAAGATTAAATAAAATATTTTAAATTTTAAAATAAATTTTTATTAAAAAAAAATCAAAGATAAATTTATTTAATAATATTCATTCAATAATTAATAATGAATGAAAGTGCACTTTAGCAATACTTTTATCATATCTCAATGAATATTTGATGTCAACATTTCCTATATTAATATATCTTATCTTTTAGTAATTTTTAGACCATTTGAAGAAAAGATTATAGTACCATCTTTATCAGTTCTATAAATTTTAATTTTATTTCCATTTAATCTATTAATTACATCCTCGTTTGGATGATTATAACTGTTATTTTCACCAACAGAAATAACGGCTATAGAAGGGTTAACTTTATCTATAAATGCTTTACTTGTAGAAGTTGATGAACCATGATGACCAATTTTAATAACATCTGCATTTATATCATCATTGTTTGCTATTATTTTTTCTTCGACTTCCTTTTCAGCATCTCCAGTAAAAAGAAATGAATTATTTCCATATTCAACTTTTATAATAGGAGAATAATTATTTAAATTTTCATAATAATTATCAATAGGGGAGAAGACAGTTACTCTAGTATTATCTCCTAAATTTATAGAATTGGAACCTTTTCTTAATATATTTATTTTCAAATTATTATCTTTTAAGGCTTCAACCATTCTTTCAAAAGTTTTAGATGTATTTTGGATTTTAGGGGCGTAAAATGATAAAACCTTATAGTTTTTTATTATAGTTGACATATTTCCAATATGATCTTCATGAGGATGTGTGGCTATAACATAATCTAATTTACTTAATTTTAATGATGACAAGTAACTTATTAATTTATCTTTATCGGATCTAGGACCAGAATCAATTAAGAGATTTTTATTATTTACTTGAATTAATATAGAATCTCCTTGCCCAACATCTATATAATGTACATACATTTCATTTGGATTATTATTTTTATAATTACTTTTAAATAGTGAAAAATCATATTTATTTATAAAAAATAAAGAAAATACTGCTAATATAAATATAAATGATGATTTATATTTATGAAAAAATTTTCTGAACATGATGTTATCTCCTTTGGAAATTATTGTATAATAGTTTATCATTACTTATAAATAAAATAAAGATAAAAATTATTAAAAAATATATAAGCATTAATTTTTAATAAATATTATTTAGATTAGAGTTATTTTTAGTAAATATATTTACAAATACAAACCATATAAAATACGAACAAATTAAGTAATATCTAATAAAATATTCATATAAATATATATTTTTTTATAAAAAACAATATATCATGAGGTATATTTTGTTAATTGATACATTACTTATAAAATGAAAAAATTTAATTTTATGCATGTTTAAAAAGATAAAAAAATGAAAAAATGTTAGGTTGAAAGTTGCAAAAAATATGATATAATTATATCAATGTGTGGAAAAAAAAATAAAAATGCAATTTTTGGCTATTAAAAATTGCATATGGGGGGCGCTTAAATGAAAAAAGAATTTTCTATTAGTAATGACAAAGTAATGATAAACTTTACAGCTAAATATTGCGATAGTTTTGAGGCGATATTAGAAAGTGATGGATTTAGACGAATTTTAGAGATATATTTAAAAAAGGCTAAAAAAAGAAATTCATTATCATATAGGTATTTAAATGAATCATTAGAAATAGATAGTCTTATTGAAATTAGAAGAGATTTAACTCAAATAATTAAATATTTGACAGTAATGAGTGTAGAAGAAATAATAGAGCATAATGAAAAATTTAGAAAGCTGTTAAATAAGAAGGATGATTTTATATCATTTGTAGAAGATTTTTATCTTTTTTGGAGAAAACTTGAGAGATATACTGTAATTCATAGATATAGAGTTCAACAAGGATTAGCAGCAGTTAGCTTTACAGAAGCAAATGCTAATTTTTCAACCCTAATATTAAAGTTATATAGAAAGATTGAGAAAAATATTTTGGGTTATCAACCTAAGGTATATAGACAAATACCAGCTGGTGGAAATGCATGTATTATGATTCATGAAATGGAATGGGCAAGACCAAAAGGTTATGAAGTACTAGAAGATATACCTTTTATAGATAATATTCTTTTAGAAACTCCATTTATAACTTATCCTAAAAGAAATACAAGAGATGGGATGTTTACTGAAATAGACTATAATCCTTTAAAGTATGCTCAAATTAATAAAGATCATTGGTTCTGCTATCCAGCTAAAATTGGAGGATTACTTACATTTATTTATTTTCATAGAGACTTTATGGAACATGGTATAACTCTATGTAACTTATTTGAAATGGCAAGAAGTGAAGAAACAAGAGGAAGAAAACCAGATATAGTTTATGTATACGGAGCTAAGGATGAAGGAGAAGAACTTCAAACAGTATTTTATGATGATAATGAAAATGATATAATGCTTGGATATATAAATCATTCAGAAAAGATAGATTATTTTGGTTATTTAAAAAAGATGACATTAACTTTATACAATTTAATTATGATAAAAAGAGGTTATTTACCAATCCATGGTTCAATGGTAAATATTCTTTTAAAAACTGGAGATGTAGCTAATGTTGTAATAATGGGAGATAGCGGAGCAGGTAAGTCAGAAAGCTTAGAAGCATTTAGAAGTCTAAGTGAAGATTATATTTCAGATATGACAATTATCTTTGATGACATGGGAACCTTCAAAATTGAAGATGGTGTAATAAATGGTTATGGAACTGAAATAGGAGCTTTTGTAAGACTAGATGATTTAGATCAAGGATATGCATTTAAGGAAATGGATAGAAGTATATTCATGAATCCAGATAAAGTAAATGCGAGGTTGGTTATGCCAGTAGCTTCATATAAGGAAATATCTAAAGGTCATCCAGTAGATTTCTTCTTCTATGCAAATAATTATGAGGGCGTTGAAGATGGCGGAAATTACTTAAATTACTTTAAGACACCAGAAGAAGCAATAAAGGTATTTAAATCAGGAGCAAGAATGGCAAAAGGAACAACAACTGAAAAAGGTTTAGTTGAATCATTCTTTGCAAATCCATTTGGACCTGCTCAAAAGCAAGATGAAACTAATATTTTAATAGACAAGTATTTTAATACAATGTTTAAAACAGGACAAATAAAGGTTGGACAAATAAAAACTTGTTTAGGGGTAAAGGGACAAGAAAAGAATGGACCTAGAAATGCAGCTATAGAGTTATTTGATGAGATAAAGAAAATGAATAAATAATATTGAAAAAGGATTAAGGTTAAATACCTTAATCCTTTTTCAATTTTCTTTTTAAAGTTCTAATTATAGAATCAAAAGATGTAGAAGAAACATTAGGAAAAGCTTTTATTAATCTTATATGGTTTAGAGTAAGCTTAAATTTTTCTATAATGCTTTCAATAACTTTTGCATTTTCAAGAGCTTTATCTCTTGCACTTGCAAACACCTTTGCAGATTCTAAAGCTTTAGCTTTTGCAGACTCTAATACTTTTTCTTTTTGATTGTTAAATATACCACTATGTTTTGATATTGCATTGTCAATTTCAACTTGAATAGATATAAATATATTTTTTAATTGAATTAGAGATAGTATAGTGAAAGAGAAGTCAGCAATAAAATAAATAATAATTCCATAAAATAATATGTTTCCAAATGGTTTTGGTATTTTAAAGACTACATCCTCAATTAATGGATGTACTATTTTTACAACTCCAACAGATGCTGCTCCCCAAATCAATGAATAAGGTAAGCATATTCGTCCATTAATATTAAATGGATCTTCAGTGTAGTCCCACCATTTTGATTTAAATATTTTCTCTAAGAATAGTCCAGTAAAATATTCTATAAAAGATGTTAGAAAGAAGGCGGATAAAAATAATATGAAAATATTATTCTTAAAATTATCTAATAAAACTATAATAGAAATTAGACCAACACCATAAATAGGGCAAAATGGTCCATATAAAAAGCCACGATTAACAAATTTATGTTCTTTTTTAAAATAATATAGTACTTCAGTGCACCAACCTAAAAAAGAATAAATAGTAAAAAAATAGATTAAATCATATAAGTTGAAATCCAATACTTTTAATAAATGCATATATAACCTCCTTATACAAAAATATTTGCCTAGAGTTATATTATATAGCAAAATATCTCATAAAAAATTAATTTTACATTAAAATTTTCTTATTAAAATATATAAAATAAATAAAGCTAACATAGAATTCTATGTTAGCTTTATTTATTTTATATATCTACTAAGCTTTTTCTTTAATAAAAAAGGAAATGGCATATAGGGATGAAACTCCAACTAAACAGTAAATGATTTTTGTTAATATAGAAAAATCGCCTAAAAGAGATCCTACTAAATTAAATTGAAAAAAACCAATAAGTCCCCAATTTATGCCTCCTACAATTAGCAGTACAAGTGCTATAGTATCTAAAATTTTCATAAAACACACTCCTTTTAGTACCATTTAGTACATATATAGTGTGCGTATAAAGTGTACTTTTATTCTATTAAGTTCATAGAATAAATTATAATGAAATATTTCTATCTATAGGCTGAGATAAAGAAATAAATGTATCAGTTCTTTGAACACCATCTATATTGTTTATTTTATTAAGTAATAGATCTTGTAAATCGGAAATATTACTGCAAACTACTTTAGCAAACATAGAATAGTCCCCAGTAGTTAAATGTAATTCTACAACTTCTTTAATATGTGACATTTCATCAAAAACTCTATTGAAAGAAGAAGTTTTATCTACATATATTCCAACAAAACAACATACATCATATCCTAATTTAGGAAGATTCAATACTATTCTTGAACCACGAATTATCCCCATGTCTTCCATCTTTTTCATTCTAACATGAATAGTACCACCACTAACATGACATATTCTTGCGATTTCTAAATATGGAGTTCTACAATCTTTTATTAATAATTCAAGAATTTGTAAATCTAATTCATCTAAATGGTTATTTGTGATTATTGCCATGATATCACCTCTTATTATTTATGTAATCTATTTTTTATTTTATCAAATATCTAACAAAAATTAAAGGCAAAAATAAAAGATTGTAAAAAAAAAATTTAAAATATTGTTATATTAATAATATTTTCCACATACATATAAATTTTATAGCAATTAATTTATAATAAAATACCTTAAAGACTTGATAATATCTTTAAATTCTACTAATATTAAGTGTATAGACTTTTTCTTAGGAGGAATGTGACATATGAATATTTTAACAACTATACTTTCATTTGTACTAATGTTAATCGTTATACTAGCAGCGTATTTATTATGCAAAAGATTTATATTTTCGAAAGTACGTATAAATAAATGGATTCCTTTAACAATAGCTATTGCATTATTTATTGTTCAGCTTTTTTTCACTACAATGAATAAATATGTAGGGTATGGAATATCTATATTTGCAGTACTATTTTTTTTATTTTTTATGGACATTTATCAAACTGGTGGTCCAAAGAAAAAAGAAAAAGAAATTGTTATTAAGCCAAAAGCAAAGCCTAACAGGGTGAAAAATAATAAGAAGAACTAAAAGTCGGTATAATACTACCGACTTTTTATTCTCTAAAAATTGGAGAACTAATTGCTATTTTATTATTTTCTAGAATTACTTTTATTAAATACCAACTCTCACTAACATTAGCATTATGATTATATATATACTTTATTCTATTTAAATTTAATTCAGTTATCTTTTTTATTGGGTTACCACCAGATGAAATTATATGAATTTCTTTTATTTTGTAATTATAATCTTCAGCAAAAATAGAAAACTGAATATTAGTATCATCTATTGAAATAATATCACCCATAAAATAATCATTTATAGTAAAATAAGTTGTTAAAGTTCTCGATTCAGTTGAGTATGTTCTACGATTTCTAAATGCATTTACAATTGAATTAATTGATAACTCATTAGTTATTATGCATGTCAAATTTTCATCATCGCCAAAATTCAACCTATGATTATTCTGACTATTAATTGCACCAATTTTCCACCCATTATCTAACAAATAGTAATAATATTTTTCATATCTTAAATATTTATTAGGATAAGATCCATTACCAACATCTATAGATGTTATTAACTTATTTAAAATTGAATTATATTCAAGATATTCTATTGATTTATACGGATGATTAATTGATATAAAAGCATTAGGATTATTGAGCATCCAAAGAACTAATAATTGAATACTATCAACAGTTCCAGTAAAAAATCTATTAGAGTTTACTATAGTAATATTTCCAAAAAGATTTGTATTACTTTCAAAGCCAATAATTCCTATAAAATTTTCATGTTTTTTATTATATCTAAATGTTAAGTATTTTGAAGCCTCCCATTTAGTTAATTCACTTCCTTTAACCCTTACAGTTTTATTTAAATAGTTGTTGTGATCAGTTAAGATCAAGAAGTGGAGTCCATTATGTCTAGCATAATCAAAAGCTTCAATAGGGGTACCTCTTCCGGTTGAAAAAGCACAGTGCGCATGAGGAATTCCATAGTAAAATCTTAAATCTTTTATATCAATTTTATTGCTATTGTAGTTATTTGATTTTTTATTATCCATGTAGCAGTCCTCCTAAAATTATTTATAATATATATTATTAAAGAAGAGGTTAAAATAATGACAATAATAGAATGTAATGATAAAATAACTTTATAACTATGATCTTATTAGAGATCATATGTTAATTATGAAAGAGGTGTACTAATTTTATGATAAAAGGTTTTAAAGGAAAAAAGCCTGATATTAGTAAAGATGTCTATATAGCAGAAAATTCTACTATAATTGGAGATGTGATTTTAAAAAATAATGTAAGTGTGTGGTTTGGATCTACCATTAGAGGAGATATTGGCAGCATAATTGTGGGAGAAAATACAAATATTCAAGAAAATTGTGTTATTCATGTTGACGATAATAGAAATGTATCAATAGGTGATGGATGCACAATAGGACATGGCGCTATAATTCATGGTTGTAGCATGGGGGAAAATGTACTAATTGGAATGGGGGCTACTATATTAAATGGAGCTCAAATTGGCAACAATACTATAGTAGGTGCAGGTAGCTTAATAACTGAAAATAAAAAATTTGAAGATGGTGTCTTAATATTAGGAAGTCCAGCTAAAGTAGTAAGGTCCTTAACAGAAGATGAAATAGATAATAATAGAAAGTCGTGTTTAAATTATATAAATTTAAGTAAAGATTTTAAGAAAGATCAAGAAGAGAATTAAATTATATTAAACAAATATATAAATTTATAGAATAAAACCAACTAATGGAGGAAATTACAATTATGATATCAGTAGGTCAATATAACAAATTAAAAGTTAGTAAGAAAGTGGATTTTGGATATTATCTTGAAGATAATTTTGGAGATGAAGTATTATTACCTAACAGTGCAGTTAAGGGAGTTAATATAAAAGAAGGGGATAAATTAGAGGTATTTGTATATAGGGATTCCAAAGACAGAATGATTTCTACGTTAAAAAAGCCATATTTAACAGTTGGTGAAATTGGATACCTAGAAGTAGTTAGTCAAAGAGAAATAGGAGCATTTGTAAACTTTGGTCTTGAAAGAGATTTGTTTATACCATTAAAAGAACAAAGATTTAAGCTTATTACAGGAAAAAAATATTTAGTTTATATGTATTTAGATAAGACTGATAGATTGGCAGGAACAACAAGAATTGATTCTTACTTAGATATTGCTGAAGAAAATCAATATAAAGTTTCAGATGAAGTTAAAGCAATTGTTTATGATACTTGTGAAAATGGTACTTTAAATGTTGCAATAGATTTTAAATACAGAGGATTAATATTAGCAAATGAACATTTTGAATATATTTATCCAGGTGATGAAATTGATGCTAGAGTAAAAAGAATATATGAAGATGGAACAATTGGAGTAACTACACGAAAGAAAAGACTAGATGCGAGAGAGGAATTAGGCCAAAGAATACTTAATTATTTAAAAGAAAATGGAGGATTTATGCCATATAATGATAAATCCTCTTCTGAAGATATTAAGAAAGAGTTTAACACTAGTAAAAATTATTTTAAAATGACACTTGGTGGATTAATGAAACAGAAATTAATAACTCAGGATAAAGAAGGAACTAGGCTTCTTTAATAAGTATAGGCATTATTTATATTAATAAATAATGCCTATACTTTATTGTACATCTTTAGAAAGCTTAGTTCTAAAGATAAGGTTTTTAAGTTTTTTTGCATTAAATGGTACAAGAGGATAAAAATAAGGATCACCTGTTAATGTTTTTGTTGTAGCCATTAGAATAATTCCAACAATGATTCCAGCTATAAGCCCCCAGAAACCAAAGATACCACACAAAATCATTAATAATACTCTCATAAATTTGAATGCATAGTTCATTTCTATGCTTGGTTGAGAAAAACCAGCAAGAGCTACTACAGACATATATAAAATAGATTGGTGGGTAAACCAACCTGTTGAAACAGCGTATTCTCCGAGAATTAATCCCCCTATAACTGACAATGAACTACCAAGGGTATCTGGTGTATTTAATGATGCAAGTTTTAAACCATCCACTGCTATTTCTAATATTATAAATTGATATAACATGGGTATTATATATGGATCCTGAGGAATTAAAAAATCAAAATAACTAGGTAATATGATATTACCATTAACTATAAGCAAATAAAATGGAGTTAGGAATACAGTGAATAATAGAACTATATTTCTTATTAATCGTAAATAATTTCCTGTAAATAATGGAAAGTAGTAGTCGTTGACATCTTGAAGAAAATCAAAAACACCTGTTGGTATAATTATTGCTGTAGGACAATTATCTACTAAAATAACGATTTTACCTTCAACTATATGTGCAGCAGCTACATCAGGTCTTTCTGTATATCTTACTTTGGGAAATGGATTAAATTGATTTTTAGTGATTATTGCATCAACTAAACTTTGATCACCAACAGTCAAGGCTCCTATATCTAAATTTTTCAATTCTTTATGTATAGTTTTTAAGGCTTTTTTATCAACTACTTCATCCATATATACAAGGCATACATCTGTTTTTGAAAGATCACCAATAGAATGCATCTCACAAATTAATCTAGAATCACGTATTCTTCTTCTTATTAATGCAGAGTTTAAAACTAATTTTTCAACAAAGCCATCCTTAGCACCTCTTAAGGTTTTTTCCTTTGTAGGTTCAGCAGTACTTCTACCTGAATAAGTACGCAAATCAAGTATAATAGCGGAATCATATCCATCTACATAAAGTACTGTTTGACCAGTTAGAAGCAGATCTATTGTTTGAACTAGATCCTTATTAGATGAAACTGAAACATGTGGAATTTCATTGTCCATAAAACTTTTAATATCTTTATATGAATCCATAGTGACTTCTGAAATATTAAAAAACATTTTCAATATTTGTTGCATGACATCATCTTTAAGAAAACCTTCCAAATAATAAATAGCAGAATTTTTACCACCAATTATTACTGTTCTTTCTACTATATCAAAACTCTCTTTAACTTTTAAATTTGAGTTCATTAACTCCATATTTTTTTTACAACTTGATGAAACTTTCAAATAACCAACCTTCTCTCTTTAATAGAAATATCACATAAATAGTATGTGATATATAAAAAAATGTATGCAAAATATATATATTTAAAATAAGAATTGGTTAAAATATAATGATTAACATTTAGGGTATTGTAGATAAATTTGAAAACAAATTTTGCATATAAGCACAACCTTAAATTTCAATCATATTTTAATAATGTAAATATTAATAGAAGGTGAAATAAATGTGTGGCATTGCTGGACTTGTAAATTTTAATGAAAATATATTACAAGAAAAATTAATATTAGAAAATATGGTGAAAACATTAGAGAAAAGAGGGCCAGATGCTTTTGGATATTATATAACATCAAATGTTTTATTAGGACATAGGAGGCTAACAGTCGTAGATCCAGAAGGCGGAAAACAGCCTATGACTAAAATTATAGATGATAAAAAATATACTTTAATTTATAATGGAGAGTTATATAATACTGAAGATCTAAGGAAAGAGTTAATAGAAAAAGGGTTTACTTTTGGCTCATATTCTGACACGGAAGTATTACTTACATCTTATATATACTGGGGAAAAGAATGTATTAATAAATTAATAGGAATTTTTGCTTTTGCTATTTTTGATGAATTTAAACAGGAAGTATTTTTAGCAAGAGATCAAATGGGGGTTAAACCCTTATTTTATACTATGTGCAATGGAACATTAGCATTTGGTTCTGAAATTAAAACTATATTAGCTAATCCAAAAGTTAAAAGAGAAATAGATATGGAGGGATTAACTGAAATATTTGGACTTGGACCTGCTACTATACCAGGAAGTGGAGTTTTTAAAAATATAAAAGAAGTAGCACCAGCAAATTGTTTATTAATTAATAAATATGGAGAGATAAAAAAATGGGAGTATTGGGTTTTAGAAGCAAGAGAATTTAAAGAAACTCCAGAAGAAGCTATAGTTCATACTAGAGAATTATTAACTGATGCAATTAAGAGACAGTTAGTTGGAGATGTTCCAGTTTGTACATTTTTATCAGGTGGACTGGATTCATCAATCATTTCTGCTATAGCAGCAGAAGAATTTAAGAAAAGAGGAAAAGTACTTACAACTTATTCTATAGATTATGAAGATAACGATAAATATTTTAAGTCTTCACTATTTCAGCCAACTTCAGATGAATATTGGGCAGAAGAAATGTCTAAGTTTATTGGCAGCAAACACAAAAAAGTAGTGTTAAATCATCCTGATTTAGCAAGAGCTTTAGAGGAAGCGGTACTTGCAAGAGACTTACCGGGAATGGCAGATATTGATTCGTCAATGCTTTTATTTTGCAAAGAGATTAGAAAAGATTTTGTAGTTGGGCTTACAGGTGAATGTGCTGATGAAATATTTGGAGGTTATCCATGGTTTACGCGTGATGAAATGTTCTATTTGGATACATTTCCATGGTCGAGGTTTGTTAGTGATAGAAAAGTAATAGTAAATAAAAAATTAAAGAACATGCCTTTAGAAGAATTAATAAGAAATCAATATAATAAGTCTTTAAGTAAAGTACCTCACCTTGATGGAGAGAGTAAACGGGATTATAGGCTTAGAGAAGTATCTTATTTAAATTTAAAATGGTTTATGGTGCAATTACTTACTAGAAAAGATAGAGTTAGTATGTATAATAGCTTAGAAGCGAGGGTTCCATATGCTGATATTAGATTAGTAGAATATGCTTTCAATTTGCCAGCAGATGTAAAATTATATAAAGGAAGGGAAAAAGGACTTCTTAGAGCAGCATTTGAAGGAATACTGCCTAATGATATAATATATAGGAAAAAAAGTCCATACCCTAAAACTCATAATCCTGTCTACACTGAAATAGTATGTGAAATGTTAAACAATATATTAAATAAAAAATCTTCTCCAATTCATGATATTATTGATGAAGGTGAAGTTAGAAGAATAATAGAAACAAAAGGAGAATCATATAAAGTACCTTGGTATGGACAATTGATGACTGGACCACAACTAATTGCATATTTAGTTCAAATAAATATATGGCTTGAAAATTATAATATAAATTTATTAATTTAAGTTTTTATTATAAATGCTAAATTATATCTGGGTTTAATAAAGAGCTGTCTTAAATGACAGCTCTTTATTAGTTGTATTTAAATTTTACAGATATTTCTTTTATTTCACCTTTAGAATTTTTTCTAATTGTGAATTGTTTAATGTCAGAACAATTATTTTCTAATTGATAATTTAATTCAGTAATTGTAGCTTTAGCTTTTTTAGTTAAACCACCATCTTCAATTACGCTAAACCTTGATTTTCTGCAAGTAGTTTCTTCTTGTTTATCATCAATTATTACATAATATTCCGCAGCTTCTTCAATTACTAAGTATTCTTTACCTAAAGTTAATGTTGAACAAAGATTATTATCTAGACATTTTACTATCATCTCAATACCTCCCTAAATTCTATTTTCAATTAGATTTTAGTACAAACCTTTTCATATTTCAATATTTAATAGAAATATGAGAGACTATAGTAAAATGTTTAGTAATATTCATAAAAAATGAGAGTTAAAATAGGACAATCTTATAAATTTAATTTATAAAATTAACTATTTGTGGTATATAATTAATTTAAAAATTTCATTTAATATAAAAGGAATTAAAGAAATAATAATAACTATAAACCAATCTCTAGGTGTTAATGTAAATACATTAAATGAATTTGATAAAAAAGGAACATTTATAATCAATAATTGTATTACAAAACCAAGCAAAATTGAAAGTAGTAAATATTTGTTTGTAAATAGCCCAACTTTAAACAATGGTTTTTCTTTATTTCTCATTGAAAGTGAGAATATAAGCTGAGAAAAGCTTAAAACTACAAAAGATAAAGTTTGTGCATGAACTAGGGAATTCATATATAAATGTTCACCTAGCTTAAATGCAAAAAGGGTTAATCCACCAATTATCATACCATTTATAATCATAAAGAGTCCCATATTACTTGAAAAAAGCGATTCTTTAGGATTACGTGGAGGTTCATTCATAACAGAAGAATCTTTTGGATCGACACCAAGAGAAAGAGCTGGAAAACTATCAGTTATTAAATTAACCCATAAGATATGAATAGGTAAAAGTGTTGTATTCCAATTAACTAATATGGCAATAAATAATGCGACTATTTCTCCAAGATTACAAGATAATAGAAAAATAATAGATTTTCTAATATTAGTATAAATATTTCTACCTTCCTCAACAGCACTAACTATTGTTGTAAAATTATCATCAGTTAAAATCATATCAGCAGCACCTTTTGCTACATCAGTGCCTGTAATGCCCATAGCAACCCCAATATCTGCAGCTTTTAATGAAGGGGCATCATTAACACCATCACCAGTCATAGAAACTATATTTCCATGAGATTTGTAAGCTTTAACAATTTTTACTTTATTCTCAGGAGAAACTCTAGCAAATACTCTAAAATTGTTGACTATTTTATTAAAATCTTCATCACTATAAGTATCAATTTCACTTCCTGACATACATTGTGATAAATCATTAGCAATTCCAAGTTCGTTAGCAATTGCAAATGCTGTGTTTTTATGATCACCAGTTATCATTACAGGTGTTATACCAGCTTTTTTACACAATTCAATTGAGGGTTTAACTTCTTCTCTTGGTGGATCTATCATCCCCATTAATCCAACAAAAATCAAGTCTTTTTCAAAAGAATCTAATTTTATATTTTTATTATCTATATCTTTGTATCCTAAAGCAAGTACTCTTAAAGCCTCATCTGACATTATATTAGATTGATTTAATATATTATTTTTTTTCTCTTCACTAAAATCTAAAATATTGCCATCAACTAAAATTTTATTAGAAATCTTAAGAAGGCTATCAATAGCTCCTTTTGTATATACTCTGAAGGTATCATTATATTCATTTACTGTTGTCATTAACTTTCTATCTGAATCAAAAGGAATTTCATCAACTCTTGTATAAATTGAATTTAAATCGTCTTTATACAAATTGAAATTAATACCAGCATCTAATAAAGCTATTTCTGTCGGATCACCTGTTTTAACACCATCTTTAGAAGTAGCATCATTACATAAAATCATGCCTTCAAATAATAATTTTGTATTAGAATCATTTAAGTTGCATCTATCAACTGAAATAAGTTCATTTTTTATAAAACATTTTTTTACAGTCATTTGATTTAATGTTAGAGTTCCAGTTTTATCAGAACATATTATATTAACAGAACCTAATGTTTCAACAGCAGGAAGTTTCTTTATAATAGAATTTTGCTTTATCATTCTTTGAACGCCTAAGGCTAAAACTATAGCAACAATAGCAGGAAGCCCTTCTGGAATAGCAGCAACTGCAAGACTTATAGAAGTAAGTAGCATTTCAAACAAATCTCTTTTTTGAAACATAGATATTATAAAGATTAAAATACAAATAGCAACAGCACTAAAACCTAAAATTTTACCAAGAGAAGCTAATCTTTTTTGAAGAGGTGTAGTGTTATCTTCTTCTTTATCTAACATATTAGCTATTTTACCTATTTCAGTATCCATTCCAGTTCCTATAACAACGCCTGTTCCACGTCCATATGTTACTAAAGTAGACATAAATGCCATATTAGATTTATCGCCAATTGGTACAGAATCCTTTGATGTTATTACTTTAGTGTTTTTTTCAGCAGGAACAGATTCGCCTGTAAAGGCTGATTCATCAATTTTTAAGTTAGCACTTTCAATGAGCCTTAAATCTGCAGGAAGATATCTACCTGCATCTAATATGATAATATCTCCAATAACAACTTGTTCGGAAGGAATTTCTTTTATTACGCTATCACGTCTTACAATTGCTTTGGGAGTTGAAAGTTTTTTTAAAGCTTCAAGGGATTTTTCAGCTTTATACTCCTGTACAATGCCAATTACCGCATTTATTAAAATTACAATTAATATTATAATTGAATCACTATATTCTTTCATAAAAGCAGAAATAATAGACGCACCTAATAGTATATAGATCATAATATCATTAATTTGAGAGAGAAAAAGTTTAAATATACTTTTTTTATCTTGAGTTTTTAATTTATTTTCTCCATATTCTTTAAGTCTAAAATTAGCTTCTGATTCTGTTAGTCCTGTAATTGGATTAACATTTACTTTAGTTAAAACATCTTCTAAATTTTGATCAAACCACATATCATACCACTCCAATAAAAATTTTTATATAAATATATATTAGAAGTTTTCTGGATTTATATACATGGAAAAAAATGAAATATGTATTAAATTCAACAATATACATATTATATTTATTTTATTAAAGCCTATATCAAGGGAAAAGAGGTTATTTATTAAATTGTATAATATAAATAATGTATTAATTATATATAGAGAATAAGTCATAAATTTGTTATAATTAATATCAAGAAAGGATTGAGAATGTATGGAAATAGGTAGAGTAAGAAGAGGTTCTGTGTCTTCGGAAAGAAAAATAGTTTCAGAAAAAAAAGATTTTTCTCAAAGTTTTAGTAGGGAAAGACAAAAAAAATCAGAAGAACAACTTAATAAAATGATTGATGATATAAAAAAAAGAGGTAGCAGACTTATAACTACAAAAACTTATGTTGATGTTGTTATGTATAAAAAGATGATAAAAGAGTATTTGGAATCAATTTTAAAGTTTATGTATGAAACAAAGAAGGATATTAGTTTTTGGCAAACTCAATACTTTATAACAGTTGATACTATTGATGGAAAGCTTGAAGAGTTAACACAAGCACTACTTGAAGAAGAACATGATAATATAAATATTGCATCTACTATAGATGAAATTCAAGGAATGATTGTTGATATATATAGGTAATTTTATTATAAATAGCATATGCTTAAATTAATAATAATTTAAGCATATGCTATTTCACTATTTATAATAAAAAGTAAATATATAAGAAGTTTAATTAGGTAAATACATTTATATATTCAGTTCAGATCTAAATAATTCATATCTATATTTATAGAAATCCTGTACAGCATTTGTATCAGTTCTCCATTTACTATTTCTCAAAATTGATAGATATTTTTTAATAATATCAGCAGTTTTGCTATTATTATTTTGAGAGAATTTTTTATATATATTTACAGCACGTACATCTAATCTTACACCAGTATCATTTAAATAGATATTTGAGTCATTAAATTCTTCTGAATCATAATATCCTGTAATTGCAGTTCCCATATAAGTACAATATAGTTTGAAAGAATCATCTTTTGTTTTGCTTTTGGGAAAATTCTTTATATGTTTTTCTATAGATTCAGATTTAACAAGAAGTTCTTCGAGATTAAGACTTATTGAGTTATTTGATATAATAGGATTTTTTTGGGCATCTATAACTAATGATAAAAAGCTCTTCATATCATTAGATATGTAATCATTGTATTTATTTAATGAAGATAAATCTATATCTATATTATTACTAGAGCTCTTTATTAAATCATATATTAATTCATTAGCTTCATATTTATTAGAAGTCTTAATATTTTCATCAACAAATTTTAATATTTCATCAAGACTAGAATTAGAAGAGACTAAGTTATTATATTTTGAGATTATTATACTATTTTCGATATTTGCATCAGAATAATAATGTCTTTCAAAGCGACTATTAATACCTTTATGAAAAATGAAATTAAATAAAATCATAGCAGATATAAGTAAAAGAATAATCAAAACTAGCTTAATCTTTTTGAAATTAATCAATAGAATTGTACCTCCATTTTAGCAATAAATATATAAAATTATATATATATATTTATAATATCAATTAAATGTTAATTTATAAACTTTTTTAATAAAAATATTTATTTTATTAATTATAGATCTGTATGTTTGGTATTTTGAATTTATTGTGATATCATATTAAATAGTAAATATTCATAAATTAGCATGATTTAAGTTGATATGCTAATTTATTTTTGTTAAACTTTTAGTGATAACTTTTATTAATGGATACTAATAATCATTTTTGATTATTTAGAAGAATTCAAGGAAGGGGATTTAATAAATGAAAAGGAAATTATCCATAATATTATCTATAATATTAATTATTGCAATTTTTACAGGCTGTAATTCTAATATTAAAAGTGAAAATAATTCTATAAATGAAGAAAAAAATATTAATTTTACAGTTCCAGATGGATTGCCAGCTATTTCAATAGCAAAATTAATAAAAGAAAATCCAGAAATTAAAAAAGGATATAATATAAATTATTCAATAGAACAAAGTTCAGAAAACATAGCAACAAGTGTTATGAAAAGCGAACCAGATATTGCTATAGTTCCTTCAAATTTATCAGCAACTGCATTTAATAAAACTGGTGAATACAAAATAGCAGGAACAGTGGGATTTGGCTCTTTTTACATAGGTTCAGTTAATAATAATCAGACTGTTGAGGATTTAAAGGGAAAAGAAGTTTATAACATAGGTAAGGGGCTAACACCAGATATAATAACAAAATCAATACTTAAAGGAATGGGCATAGATCCAGATAAAGACATTAATTTTAGTTATGTAGATGGAGTTAATGAGTTAGCACCTATAATTTTATCTGGAAAAACACAATATGCAGTTTTGCCTGAGCCAGCTTTATCTACAGTTCAAAGTAAAAATGAAAATTTTAATGTTATTTTAAATTTAAATGAAGAATGGAAAAAGATTAATAAATCTGAATATGGCTATCCACAAGCAACAATAATAATCAAAAAGGAATTAATTGGAAACGATAGAGAGTTTGTTGATGGTTTATTAAATAAAATTAAGGAAAGCATAGATTGGAATTATGAGAATAAGGAAGATTTAGGAACTTATTGTGAGGAAATTGGAATTTCTGCTAAAAAACCAATAGTGATTAAGGCTATTGATAGATCAAATATTAAATATGTTGGAATTAAAGATTCGTATAAAGATTATAAAACATATTTTGATAATCTTTATAAATTTGATCCTAAGACAATAGGAGGAAAACTTCCAGATGATGAAATATTCATGGAAAAGTAAAGTTTATACTTTAATTTCATGTATATTTTTTATAATATCATGGCAAATAATAGCATTGCTAATTAATAATGATATATATTTGCCAACTATAGGTAAAGTATTGAAGGAAATTAAAGAGATTATTATAAATAATAATTTTACTAGAATAATCATTAGTAGTTTTTATAGAACTTTATATAGTTATATAATAGCTTTAATTTTAGCCATGATTTTAGGTATATTTTCAATAGTGTATCCTTTTTTCAAGTATTTAATATTACCTCTAAATTCATTTGCAAAAACAATACCAACAATGGTTCTTGTAGTGCTTGCATTAGTTTGGTTTGATAAAGATAAAGCTCCTTTTATTGTTGGGTTTGCGATAACATTTCCAATTTTATTTGAAGGAGTAAGAAATGCTATTATGCAAATTGATAAGAAAATAATAGATATGACAAAAATATATGAAGTTTCAGTAATTGATAAGATTAATAAAATCTATATACCAGTAATGAAATTTTATTTTATGAATATTTTTGTTTCAACTTTTTCTTTGACATTTAAGGTAGTTATTGCAGGAGAGGTGCATGGTCAACCTAAATATGGAATAGGATCACAGATACAACTTGAAAAAGTCAACTTTAATACATCAGGAATTTTTGCATGGATCATTCTAATTGTGTTAATGTCATTACTGTTTGAATTAATAAACAAATTGATAAAGAAAAAAGTTTATAGGTGGAAAAATGAATATAATAATTAAAAATTTAAATAAATCATATGGTAGTGAGAAGATTTTTGAAAATTTTAATTTAGAGCTTACAGATAGTAAAGTAAATTGCATAATAGGTCAGTCGGGTTGTGGAAAAAGTACTTTATTAAATATTCTATCAAATTTAATTTCTATAGATTCAGGTGAAATATTAGGAATGAAAAAAGGTGATATAAGTTACATATTTCAAGAAGACAGACTTATAGAGTGGCTTACTATTGAAGAAAATTTGAAGTTGGCATTAAAAAGTTATTTTACTAATGATACTTTAAATAAAAAAATTGATTCTATGTTAAGTATGCTTGATATTATGAACGTTAAATTTAAATATCCTAATGAATTGAGTGGTGGGATGAGACAAAGAGTTAATATCGCTAGAGCATTTGGAAAAACATCTAATGTTATATTAATGGATGAACCTTTTAAATCTCTAGATTATAAGTTGAAATATTCAATAATAGACAAATTTAAAGAAATACTTTTAGAAGAAAAACGTATGGTAATTTTAGTTACTCATGATGTTGATGAGGCAATTTATTTCCAAGGAAATATTATCGTATTTGGAAATAGACCTGTAGAAGTAAAAAAAATATTTACTGATGAATTAGAAGAGAGAAAATATGAGATTTTGAAATTAATATAGCTGAAGATTTTGCATAATAAATTTATGAAATCTTGAAAAAATTTCAGCCTTCATTGCACTTTGTGTACTCATAAGGAGCATTAATTATACAATGTACATTGTTAATTGGAATATATAGATTGATTTTTTTAATATAATAATTATGAAATTTCTTCAGCTAATAAAAACATATAATTGATAAAAAATTATTTTTAATAGAATTAATGGAAATAGTACTGTTTTATTAGATTAACTAAAATGAAATTTTAGTTATAAATATAAATTTTGGCACCAACTATAATGAATAAAAAGCTTGCAAGTAAAAAACTAGAAAAGCTTAGAATTTTTTTATTTTCATTCAGTAGGTTTATTCCAAGAAAAGTTTCAATACATCCAAGACATAAGTAAATAAACGGAAAAAATGTGTTTGGATCAGATTTACTTAAAATCATATTTATTGTTACTATTGGTAATAGAAAAGCTAAAAATAGATTTAAGATATTAAAATATTTTTTTATCAAATAATACACCACCTTACAATTAAATAAATATGTAGATTACTAAAACAAATGGGAAAAAATGTTATTTATAATTATAGTATATACAAGCTATAAAAATTTTATTCCTAAGTGAAAGGAGAATTATATGATAAAAAAGTTTATTTCATTTTACAAACCATACAAAAAATTATTCTTTTTTGATTTAGCAGTGGCTTTAATTGCATCACTTTGTGATTTAGTGTATCCAGTGATGACAAGAGAACTTATAAATGAGTCTATTCCAAATAAGAATTTAAATATGATACTTTTCTTTGCAATTACTTTGTTAATTATTTTTGTTATAAAAGCTGCTTGTGGTTATTTCATGCAATATTGGGGACATGTTGTTGGGGTAAGAATGCAAGGAGATATGAGAAGAAACATTTTTAAGCATCTTCAAAGATTACCAAATAAATTTTTTGACAACAATAAAACAGGAGATATAATGTCTAGAATTATTAATGATTTAATGGATATTTCTGAACTTGCACATCATGGACCTGAAGATTTATTTATATCTATAGTGATGTTAATAGGATCATTCATTATATTAATTACAATAAATATTCCACTAACATTATTAATATTTATTTTCATTCCATGCATTATTTTATTTACATTACATCAAAGAAAAAGAATGAATAGAGCATTTTTTGATACAAGAATAGAAACAGGTGCTGTAAATGCTAATTTACAAAATAGTATTTCAGGAATAACCATATCTAAAGCTTTTGTCAGTCATAAAGGAGAAGAAGAAAAATTTGAAAAGGGAAATGGTAAATTTATAAAAGCTAGAGAAAAAGCCTATAAAGTAATGGCTGAATATTATTCAGGAGCAGGTTTTGGAACAGATATATTAAATTATGTTGGCTTAATCGGTGGTGGGCTATTTACTTTAGGAGAAATTATAACAGTAGGTGATTTTATGGCATATATGCTATTTATAAAATTATTTACTGAACCTATAAAAAAGCTTATTAATTTTATGGAACAATACCAAAATGGAATTACAGGATTCCAAAGGTATATGGAGATAATGAATGAAGATGAAGAAAAAGATAAAAAAAATGCAGCTAAATTACAAGATGTTAAAGGTGAAATAGAATTTAAGAATGTTGTATTTAGTTATGAAGGAAAGAAAGTTTTAGATAATATTTCTATAAAAATTAAAAAGGGTGAGATGTTGGCTTTAGTTGGTGCATCAGGTGGAGGAAAAACTACATTTTGCAACCTTATACCAAGATTTTATGATGTAGAAAGTGGAGATATCTTAATAGATGGACAAAGTATACACAATGTTAAATTAGATTCGCTTAGAGAACAAATAGGAATAGTTCAGCAAGAAGTATTCTTATTTACAGGAACAATAAGAGAGAATATTTTGTATGGTAAAGCTGACTCAACTGAAGAGGAATTAATAAATGCAGCTAAAATGGCAAACATACATGAGTTTATTCAGGACCTTCCAGATGGTTATGATACTTATATTGGAGAACGAGGGGTAAAACTTTCAGGTGGACAAAAACAACGTATATCTATTGCTAGAGTATTCTTGAAAAACCCTCCAATTGTAATTCTAGATGAAGCTACATCTGCACTAGATAACGCAACAGAGCACATAATTCAAGAATCATTAGAGACTTTATGTGAAGGAAGAACGACTATAGTTGTTGCACATAGGTTATCAACAATAAAAAATGCAGATGAAATTGTAGTTCTTGGTAACAAAGGTATAATAGAAAAGGGAACTCATAAAAAGTTAATAGAAATGAAGGGTGCATATAGTAAATTGCATAAAATTGCATCTATATAGTTTTAGAGTATTTTTATAACATTATTTATTGTTTAATACTATATTTAAATTAAAAAGGACTATGTAAAATGAATTTGTTTTACATAGTCCTTTTTCTAGATATTATTAATATTCTATAAATAAAATTTTGTTAAGATAAATTTTTTATATTTAATTTATCTTTTTAAAGAATTAAGCAACTTAATTTTTTTGGAAGTATTAATCATTGCCGTTTCTCTAGTTGTTAAATCATCATTAGCAATAACATCTGGTTCTAACAAATCTTTATCCGCATCAATAATAATTGTTTTTTGACATATATTACTCTCTAATTCACTAGTAGGATTGCAATCACTATCATTTAATTCATAAGATTTAACATCTGTTAATGTCTTTTTAAATGAATTAGAGGAGGAATGCTTTTTTTCTTTATCTTTATTAACATTTGAATAATTTTTTCTATAAATGCGATTATCAGTGTTTATTCTATTTATAATGTAAGGTCCACTTGAAATAATTCTATTATCAAACATAAATGATATCCTCCTTTATAGTATAATTATTAATATACATTTCAATTTTGTACTTTATGTCTTAATATAATATATATATTAATTTATTTATCGTTATATTTTTTTAGAAGCTTAAACATATTTTAGATAATAATTTATTAAGAAAAGAAATCTTACATCAAATTAAAGAAATTTTTAAGATAGAATTATATAAAAAAATAAAATAAAAATGGATTAATTAAATTTAGAAAATATAATTAATCCATTTTTATTTTATTTTGATTATTTAACTTCGTATATCCATCCTTCAGGTGCTTCAACATCACCAAGTTGAATTCCATAAAGTATATCATAAAGTTTCTTTATTGTAGGGCCAACTTCAGTTTCACTATAGAATACATGTCTTTCACCCTTATAATCAATAGAGCCTATTGGTGTTATTACAGCAGCAGTACCACAAGCTCCAGCTTCTTTAAATTCATCTAAATTATCAACTAAAACTTCTCTTTCATATACTGGCATTTTTAAATAATGTTCAGCTATATATAGTAGAGAATATTTAGTTATACTAGGTAATATGGAAGAAGATTTTGGTGTAACAAATTCATTATTCTTTGTTATTCCTATAAAGTTTGCAGCACCTACTTCATCAATTTTTGTATGAGTTGCAGGGTCTAAGTATATGCAATCAGCATATCCAGCTTTTGCAGCTTTTGCATGAGCTTGAAGAGATGCAGCATAGTTACCACCAACTTTTTGCTTACCAGTTCCATAAGGAGCTGCTCTATCAAATTCATCTTGAACTATAAACTTACATGGTTTTAGACCTTCAGAAAAATAAGGACCTACTGGCATGCAGAATACTGTAAATATATATTCTGGAGCAGGTTTAACGCCTATATTATCTCCAACACCCATAATAACAGGCCTAATATATAAAGTGGCTCCAGTACCATATGGTGGAACATAATCTATATTAGCTTTTACTACTTGCATAATAGCATCAATAAATTTTTCTTCAGGTATACGTGGCATAAGAAGTTTATCACAACTATCATTCATACGAGCAGCATTTCTGTTAGGTCTAAATAATTGGACTTTTCCTTCTTTTGTTCTATAGGCTTTCAATCCTTCAAATGAACTTTGACCGTAATGAAGAACTGTTGAAGCCTCGCTTATACGAAGCATATTATCTTCAACAAGCTTTCCTTCATCCCATTTACCATCTTTCCAAGTTGAAACATAACGAAGGTCCGTTTTTATATAATCAAATCCAAGTTTGCTCCAATCAATATCAACTTTTTTCCCCATTTGTATTCCTCCAAATCTATAGGCTTATTGCCTTGTTTATTTAATAACATATATTTTAGCACTACTTAAAAGAAAATTCCACAAAATTAGTATAAAAAGCACATATATGTTGATAAATTATTAATAATTATTAGATTATACTTGATAATTATAAAAGTAGCCAATATATTATTAATATATTGATAATATAGCAAGAAAATTTATTTCCATGGCTCAGCATCAGATGGCATTCTAAAATCCCCTCTAGGGCTTAATGAAATACTTCCTACTTTAGGACCATCAGGAAGAGCACTTCTCTTAAATTGTTGAGTGAAAAATCTATACATGAATTTATTGAGCCATTTTTCAATTACATCTTCTGAATAGTCATTTTTAAATGCGATTTTAGCTAAAAACAATATTCGCTCTTTTGTAGATCCATTTTTTATAAAATGATACAAGAAGAAATCGTGTAATTCATAAGGACCAACTATATCTTCTGTCTTTTGAGATATTTCTCCATTATCATTTTTTGGAAGTAATTCAGGACTTACAGGAGTTTCTAATATATCAATAAGAGTATCACTTACTAATTTGTTAGATTCATTTTCAGCAACATATCTAACTAAATATCTAACTAATGTTTTTGGAATAGATGGATTTACAGAGTACATTGACATATGATCTCCGTTATAAGTGCACCAACCTAATGCAAGTTCTGATAAGTCACCAGTGCCTATTAAAAGACCACCTTCTTTATTTGCCACATCCATTAATATTTGTGTTCTTTCTCTTGCTTGAACATTTTCATAAGTAACATCATGAATATTTTTATCATGGCCAATATCTTCAAAATGTTGAAGTGAAGCCTTAACGATATTTATTTCTCTTAAGTCTGTTTTTAGTTCCCTACATAAATCCAGCGCATTATTATAAGTTCTATCAGTAGTTCCAAAGCCTGGCATAGTAATAGTAATAATATTAGAACTATCTATATCTAATAATTTAAAAGTTTTAACTATTACAAGAAGGGCAAGTGTTGAATCTAATCCACCAGAAATTCCAATAACAGCTTTTCTTGATTTAGTATGTTCCATTCTTTTAGCTAAGCTAGCCGCTTGAATATTAAATATTTCTTTGCATCTTGCATCCCTTTCTTTTTCATAAGAAGGTACAAATGGATGTTTATCAACAAATCTATCAAAATGATCCATATTAATATTATTAAAAGTAAAGTTTATAATTTTAGGGATTTTATTTATAATTCTAGAAGAGTCTCGAAAGCTAAGATTTTTTAATCTTTCTGATTTTAACTTAAAAATATCAATATCAGAAAAAATTACTTCATTATCCCTTTGGAAACGCTCATTTTCTTTAAGTAATGAGCCATTTTCACTTATTAGTAAGTGACCACTAAATAATACATCAGTGGTAGATTCATGAACTCCAGCAGATGAATATATATAAGCGCACATAGTTCTTGCACTTTGATTTGATATAAGACTTTTTCTGTACTCCATCTTACTTACAAGTTCATTTGAAGCAGAAAGATTTCCTATTATATGTGCTCCCATAAGAGATAAATATGAACTTGGAGGTATAGTTACCCATAAGTCTTCACAAATTTCAACACCAAAATTACAGATATTAGAAGAAAATATTAAATTGGTTCCAAAAGGAATAGCTTTTTGAAAAGGAAAGTCAACTTCTTTATTTTCTAAAGATAATCCCTCAGTAAACCACCTTTTTTCATAAAATTCACTATAATTTGGTATATAAGATTTAGGTACTATACCAAGAATTTTTCCTTGAAATATTAAAAATGCACAATTATATAAGATTCCTCCATATACAAGAGGAGAGCCAACAGCAATTAAAATATCTTTATCCTTAGTTGAATTCAGAATTATCTCAATTCCTGATAGAGCCTTACTTAATAAATGTTCTTGTAAAAATAAATCACCACATGTATAAGAGGTAATAGAGAGTTCTGGGAATACAATAAACTTACTATCCTTATCAACAGCATTATTTATACAATTTAAAATATTATCAATGTTATAGTCCACATCTCCAACCTTTGTCTTAGGACAAGCGGATGCAACTTTAATAAAATCCATTTTATCACTCCTTATATGTATATTAATTAGTATTATTTAGTATATTAAATAATTATATACTATAATTATAATTACCTTATTTCATATTATTATTAAAATAGAAGAAAATCAATTAAAATAGAAGGTGGATAAAGAAAAACCCAATATAAGTTATAAAATAACTCATATTGGGTTTATAAATAACTTGCAAAATAACTTTCAAAACCGTATAATGAATTTGTAGATGTAGTACTACTTAATTTATTAAAAGAATGATATACTAAAATTATATTTAATATTGTAGTATAATGTATACTACAAAGGGGGGGAGAGAAAATGGGTTCAATATTATTTTGGCTTTGTGTAGCAATAGGAGCATTTTTATTAGATGTTTTAAGCAGTAGTTTCTTTTTTGTATTATTTTCAATAGGAGCTATAATAGCTGCGATTTCTAGTATATTTAATGTACCATTCATGATCCAAGTAATAATTTTCGCTATAATAAGTATAATAGCTTTTATAGTTGGATATCCATGGCTAAAAAAGAATTATAAAAATTTACACAAAAAGACACCGCTTATGGAAGAAACTTACATTGGAAAAATGATAGAAGCTGATAAAGATATTAAAGATAAGGCGCAGATAAAAGTAAATGGTGAATATTGGACTGTTATTAATGAAGGCGATTTAATTCACCAAGGAGAAAAATTCATTATAATTGGTATTGAAGGAATAAAATTAAAAATAAAGAAGGCTTAGGAGGGTTAAGAAATGTTATTAATAATTTTAGGAGTTATACTACTATTAATATTAGGCGTTATTGTATCATCAATTAAAATAGTAAATACAGGATATTTATATGTAGTAGAAAGATTTGGACAATTTGATAGGGTATTAGAACCAGGCTGGCATTTCATTATTCCATTTGTAGATTTTGTTAGAAGAAAAGTATCTACAAAACAACAGATTTTAGATGTTCCACCACAATCAGTTATAACTAAAGATAATGTAAAAATATCTGTAGATAATGTTATTTTTTATAAATTGCTAAATGCAAGAGATGCAGTATATAATATTGAAGATTTTAAATCAGGTATAGTATATTCATCTATTACAAATATGAGAAATATAATAGGTAATATGTCATTAGATGAAGTTTTATCAGGAAGAGATGCCATAAATAAAGATCTTTTAAATATAATTGATGAAGTAACAGATGCTTATGGTATAAAAATACTTTCTGTAGAGATTAAGAATATTGTTCCACCAGCTGAAATTCAACAAGCAATGGAAAAACAAATGAAAGCGGAAAGAGATAAGAGAGCTATGATTCTTCAAGCAGAAGGTTTGAGACAGTCTCAAATTGAAAAAGCAGAAGGAGAAAAGCAATCTAAAATCTTGACAGCAGAGGCAGAAAAGGAAGCTAATATAAGAAGAGCAGAGGGGCTAAAAGAGTCTCAACTATTAGAAGCAGAAGGTAAAGCAAAAGCAATAGAACAAATTGCAGTAGCAGAAGCTGAAGCTATAAGAAAAGTAAATGCAGCAATTATTGATTCAGGAACAGATGAAAGGGTTATTGCGTTAAAACAAGTTGAAGCGCTTAAAGAAATGGCTTTAAATCCAGCTAATAAGCTTATATTGCCAAATGAGACTTTATCATCTCTAGGTAGTATAGCAGCCATAGCAGATACATTAAAAGATGTAGCCAAGAAATAGTTAGAATTATATAATCAAGACAGTACATACTATGTTTTAAAGACAAATATGTATTGTCTTTTATTTTTATTATTTGAATATCTTCAAAATGAAAAATGGAGGGAATTTATGAGAATAGAAAATAAGAAAAAGAAAATAATTAATAAACAGAAAAAGAAATTAATGAAAAAAGAAAAAAAGATTATAGATAAAAGTGAAAAAATAAATATAAAAAATAGAATATCCCCTATAAAGGAAAAAATAGAAGAAAGAATTCCTGAAAAGCTAACAAATACATTTGAAAAAGCATTCGAAAAAGGTTTTTACTGTGTATTTGAGAATGGGAGATCCTTAATAGAAAAAAGTTTTAATCAAGAAAAATTGAAAAATATCACAGATATAAATAGTTATATATTATCTAAAGATTTTACTAATAGAAATTTGAAAAAGTTTGATAAGAATGTACAAAAGGGAATATTTATAAATAGAAGTATATCTACAATAGAAGGAACTATACTTGGACTTGTAGGAATTGGATTACCCGATATACCAATATTTATTGGAGTGATACTAAAAACAATATATGAAATTTGTTTGAGCTATGGATTTAAGTATGACTCTAAAGAAGAAAAAATATATATTCTTAATATAATATGTACAGGCTTGAATGTAGGGGAAGTAAAAGCTAGATATTCTGCTGAAACAGATAAGATAGGATATAATATAGATAATAAAATTGAAAATAATAAAAATATTGAAAAAATGATTAAAGAAACATCACAAAATTTAGCTAGAAGTATGATAGTACCTAAATTTATACAAGGAATTGCTTTAGTTGGGGCTTATGGTGGTATTTCTAATTATAAATTAATTGGTAATATAGGCAAAATAGCTAGTATAAAATATAAGAAAAGATTTTTAAGTTGTATGAAGATGTAAAATTCTATATAAATATTGAAATAGTTCGAGAAAAGTATTAATATATACTATACAGTATAAAAGTGCAATAGAGGTGAAAAGGTGAAGAAGAACATAATAAGTTTAATGATGTGTACAATATTATCTTTTTCATTATTTGGATGTGAACTAAAAGATGATTACATACTAAAAACAAATGAAAATACAGATGAACTACCATCTGGAGAAAAAGTAGATGATATATTTGATTCGGAAAAGATGATGGAGTTAATGGACAAATTAAAAACTACGCCTAAAGAGGTTTCCGACAAAATTGATGAAGTTGATAGTGATACAGAAAGAATGATTAGGGAAGCTAGTGATAAAGCTGCAGCATTAACAGATGCATTAAATAGTGCTGATTTTGAAGGAAAAAGTGAGGATGTAAAAAGTAAATTTGAGGATATTTCTGATAAACTAGATGAAATTAAAGATAGAGTTGACGATGAGAAAAATCAAATTGATACTAATGAAGAAAAAATAGATAAAACACAAGTCAGTGATACAATGGATGAATTTACATCACATATGGATAATCTTCAAAGTGCACTAGACAGAGTTGGAAATGATAGATAACAAATAAAGTAATATAAATTTGAGGTAAGGCTTCGTATTTAGATGACCTTACCCTATTTTATGCAAAAAATAGAATAAAACTATTGACCTTATCACTTTAGTATGATAAAGTAATAAATAAGAAAAGCAAATAGGGGGCATTAATTATGAAATTTAGAAATATAATAAAAAAAATAATGATTTTGGGGATAATTACAACATTAACTGTTGGATTAGTATCATGTGGTGAAAAAGTTAATAAAGATGGAGCAAATACAGGAGTAAATTCTTCAGAAAGTAAGGATAGTACTTTAGATAAAGATGAATTAGTTATTGGATTAGATGATACTTTTGTTCCTATGGGATTTAAAGATGAAAGTGGAGAATTAGTTGGCTTTGATGTTGAATTGGCTAAGGCAGTAGGAGAGAAACTTAATAAAAAAATTAAATTTCAACCAATTGATTGGAGTATGAAAGAAACAGAACTTAATAATGGAAATATAGATTTAATTTGGAATGGATATTCAATTAATGATGAAAGAAAACAGAAAGTTGAATTTTCTAATGCATATCTAAATAATAGACAAGTGATTATAACACTTGCGGATTCAACTGTAAATTCTAAAAAGGACTTAGAAGGTAAGAAGATAGGGGCACAAAATCAATCAAGTTCAGTTGATGCTGTAGAAGCAGATGGAGATTTAATTAAGACTTTTGATGGTGGAAAGCTTGTTACATTTGAAACTAATAATGATGCATTAATGGATTTAGAATCTGGAAGATTAGATGCAATAGTAGCAGATGAAATTTTAGCTAGATACTATATGAAGGAAAGAGGAGAAGAGAAATATAAGGTTTTAGATGAAGATTTTGGTGATGAACAATATGGTGTGGGAATAAAAAAAGGTGACACAAAATTTTTAGAAGCATTTAACAAAGCTTTAAGTGAAACAGTAAGTGATGGAACTGCAGGAAAGATATCTGAAAAATGGTTTGATAAAGATATAATAATTAAGTAATTTATATGAAGTATTGTTTTTATAAATGATTAATAAAGTAGGAGGAGTGACTTTGAATTATATAATAGGATTAATGCCTCAAGTTTTAGAGGGGTTAAAGGTAACATTAGAAATTTTTGCATTAACATTGATTTTATCCATTCCACTTGGAATAATTATTGCTATTATGAGAACATCTAAATCACTTATACTAAGCAAGTTAAGTGGAGCATATGTCCTTATAATGAGAGGCACTCCATTACTACTCCAAATTGTTATAATATTCTTTGGATTACCAATAATAGGAATAAAATTTGATAGATTTCCAGCAGCAATTTTAGCATTCTCATTAAATTATGGTGCCTATTTTGGAGAGATATTTAGAGCGGGAATAGCATCAATAGATAATGGACAAGTTGAAGCGGCACAAGTGTTAGGATTGAGCAGAAAGGATACATTTTTTAGAATAACATTACCACAAGCATTTAAAACAGTTCTACCACCAGTAGCAAATGAAATAACTACATTAGTAAAAGATACTTCTTTAGTTTATGTTATAGGTTTAGATGAGATGCTAAAGATAGGAAAAAATGCAGTAAATAGAGATGTTTCATTAGTGCCTCTTTTAGTAATTGGAGTTGTTTATTTAATAGTAATAGCAATTTTTAGTAAAATTTTAGATGAAATTGAAAAAAGGTATGACTATTATAAATAGGATTGAGGTGAAATAGATTGCTTAAAATTAGTAATGTTAAGAAAAAATTTGGTAGTACAGAAGTATTAAAAGGTGTTAATCTTGAAATCAACGAAGGAGAAATAGTTGTTATTGTAGGTAATTCTGGTGGCGGTAAAACTACATTACTTAGATGTGTTAATGCTTTAGAATTTTGTGATGAAGGCAGTATAGAAGTTAATGGAAAAAATCTTTGTTATAATGGTAAATATGTAAGTAAAAAAGAGTTAAAAGAAATAAGAAAAGATATAGGATTAGTATTTCAAAATTTTAATTTATTTCCTCATATGAATGTACTAGAAAATTTAATTGAGGCACCTCAAAAAGTTTTGGGGTGGAAGAAAGAAAAGGCTATATTAAAGGCTGAAGAAACATTAGGATTTTTAGGTCTATTAGATAAAAAAAATAATTATCCTTTTGAATTGTCTGGTGGACAAAAACAAAGAGTTGCAATAGGAAGAGCGTTAGTTTTAGAACCTAAGATAATATGTTTTGATGAGCCAACTTCAGCATTAGATCCAGGTTTGACAGGAGAAGTTGCGAATTTAATAAAGAAATTAAGCACTAAAGGTATGAGTATGATGGTTATTACACATGATATGGATTTTGCAAAAAAAGTCGCAGATAGAATAGTATCTATGAATAAAGGAAAAATCCAAGAAGGAATGATATTTGATAGTAATAATATGAGTAATTAGAAATTTATAGTATTGATAAGGTTTAACCTCTAGAATGTAATTGTAATAATTTGTGTTGAATTATAAGATAAAGTGTGTTATTCTAAGTAAGTAAGATAATTCAAGATTTAATCAGTACTACACATTTCCTCTGTTTCAGAGATTGGTTCTAGTATAAGGTTATAATCTTTGAAAAAGGGAGGATTTTTATAATGGAAGATAAGACTTTAGTATGTAAAGATTGTGGAAAGGAATTTATTTTCACAGTTGGAGAACAAGAATTCAGTTAGATGTCCAGAATGTAGAAAAGCTAGAAAAGCTCAAAGAAACAACAGAAACTTTGACAGATAGTAGTGAATTTTAAGACCGTAAGATATTTCTTATGGTCTTTTATTTATGTATATGAATTTATAATTAAAATATATGAATAATTATTAGTAAAGTAAATATAAATTTATATTCTATTATTTTTAATTTGGAGATAAATATGGAAGAAATAAAAAAAATTTTAAGAGTTATACAATTAAATATAGTAGTATTCTTTAAATGGATTATAATAGCCGTAATAACAGGACTTGTGGGAGGACTAGTAGGAAGTATATTTCACTTAAGTGTAGAGTTCGCGACTAGAACAAGAATTGAAAATCCCTGGATATTGTATTTACTTCCATTTGGAGGACTTGTTATAGTGTTCCTTTACAAAAAAGGAATGAATGAAGATCCAGGAACAAATTTGGTAATTAAATCTATAAGAACTGATGAAACGGTTCCTTTTTTAATGGCACCACTTATTTTTATAGGAACTGTAATAACACACCTTTTAGGAGGATCAGCAGGTAGAGAAGGAGCTGCATTACAACTTGGAGGGAGTATAGGGTCTCAGATAGGTAATTTAATAGGGCTTGATGAAAAGGATATGCATCTTGTTACATTATGTGGAATGAGCGGAGTTTTTTCGGCTTTATTTGGAACTCCACTAACAGCTACTTTTTTTTCCATGGAAGTTATCAGTGTAGGAATAATACATTACTCAGCTTTTATACCATGTATAGTATCTTCACTTAGTGCATATGCTGTATCGCTATTTTTTGGACTTGCTCCTGTACGTTTTTATTTAAGTGTGTTTCCAGAATTGTCATTAATTAATATTTTGAAAGTAATTATTTTAGGTAGTTTATGTGCAGTGGTAAGTATTATTTTTTGTGAAGTTCTTCATAAAAGCAATAAGTACTTAAAAAAATTAATAACTAATAGTTATTTACGTGTATTTATAGGTGGAACTATTATTGTTTTTCTAACACTTATTATAGGAAGTAGAGATTATAATGGAGCGGGCATGAATATAATATCAAATGCTATTAATGGCAGTGCAAGGCCGGAAGCTTTTATACTAAAAATGATATTTACGGCTATTACTATAAGTGTTGGATATAAAGGCGGAGAAATTGTACCAACATTTTTTATTGGCTCAACTTTTGGCTGTGTCTTTGGAAGTTTCCTTGGATTAGATCCGTGTTTTGGAGCAGCAGTAGGACTTGTAGCATTATTTTGTGGTGTAGTAAATACTTTAATTACATCTATAATTTTAAGTATAGAGCTTTTTGGAGCAGGAAACATAATATTGTTTGCACTTGCTTGTGGGGTAAGTTATATGGAGTCAGGATATTATAGTTTATACAGTAGTCAGAAAATAATGTATTCTAAGATTAAAGCAGAATATATAAATAGAAATGCTAAATAAAATTTTATAAGGTATACAGGAATAAAGCATCACTAAAATGATGCTTTTTTTATTCTTTAAATAATTTAAAAATGAACCAATTGAAGAGTAAAAGTCTCTAATATATAGATGCATCACAAAAAGAGCAGCGAAAGGAGAGTTTTTATTGAGCGAAAAGGAAATTATTATAAAAATCCAGTCTGGTGATATGAATGCTTTAGGCGAATTGTTTGAAATGTATAAGAATGAATCATTTAAATATTCATACCTTATTACAGGTGATAAGTATACAAGTGAAGATATTGTACAGGAAACATTTATAACTTGTTATTTTCATATAAAAAGCTTGAAAAATGTGGAACAATTTAGATCATGGTTTTTTAAAATACTTACAAGAATTGCATGGAGATATGCTAAAAAGCAAAAGAAATCAGTACCTGTAGATAACATTTTTGAAAAACTACAGAATAAAAATAATGATGAGTCAATAGAAAAATACATTATAAATCAGCAGTCACAGATGCTCCGAACAGAAATTGAAAATTTAGAGTTAAAACAAAGAACTGTGATTATTCTTTATTATTTTAATGGTCTATCAGTTAAAGAAATTGCAAATATCATAGGATGCTTTGAAGGTACAGTTAAGTCAAGGCTTTATAGTGCAAGAAAAAAATTGAAATGTAGTCTACTAGTAAATAGTGAAGAATATAAGAATAGCGAGATAAAGGGGTGTGGTATTTAATGAACATACATTTTAATAAAGATATTGACAGAGATATAAAAGAAAGTTTAAAAAATAAAGCAGATGAAGTCTCAGTGCCAGAAAATATGTTTTTTAAGGTTAGAAATGAAATCTTAAAAGAAGAAAGTAAGGGAGTTTTTAATATGAAATTTAAATTTTTAAAATCAAAAACAGCTTTAATTGCAGGAATTTTATGTATTGCTACAACTGTTACATGTGTCGCTTCAACAAATATTTCTAGTTGGATTTCAAGTTCATCTAATTTAACTGAAATTAGAACTTTTCCTAGTAAAGATGTAGTTAAGGAAAAGGTTGGATTTTCACCTAAATATGTTGAAACATTTGATGGAGGATTCAAATTTGATTCATTTAATTATTCAAATGATGAAGAACAAGATGATAAAGGTGATGTTATTTCTAAAAGTAGAAGTGCACATTTTGATTATAAAAAAGATGGAAAAAAAAAAAATCAGTATTTATCTATTAGTGCGCGAAAAGTTGATGAAAAAAATATTGATTCAGGCGAAAAAGATAATGTAAAAAATAGTGTAATGTATAATGATATTGAAATAAAATATAATAGCTATAAATATAAAGCGGTACCACCTAATTATGAAATAACTGAAGAAGAATCAGAATTATGTGAAAAGGGATTATTACAAATAGGATATGGTGCTGATACCATTAGTGAATCTAATATGAAGTCTGTAAGCTGGTATGATAATGGAATAGAATATTTAATATTGAATTGTGATTATAATGATGTAAATGAAGAAGATATGATCAATATGTCTAAAAAGGTTATTGATCAAAAGTAGTTTAAAAATAAATAATATGTATAGTAGTAGCATTGTATTAACGGCAAGTTACTATTTATATTTACTTTTTGCTCATTAATAGACTGTATTTAGTTTATTAGTGAGCTTTTATTGTTTAGTTAATGAATATTATTTATAGATATTTCACAATACTTTATGAATTAAAAGTGAATAATATTTAGAAGTAATATTGAAAATATGTTTTTCAAAAATTACTTTTATAGATTATAAAATCTATAGATAATATAAAAATACGAATATTATATATTTTAAATGTATTATAAGTTCGACAATATAATAAAATAATGAATTTTTAACAGAATATAAGTTGACATCATACGTGTTAGATGATAATCTTAGAATATAGATACGAAAATTTCAATGATGTTTGAATAAAACATTCGTAATTGCAAAGATGTAATTATTAAGCTAAATCTCATAATATTTTTGGAGGAATTAAGATGTTAGATATTAAGAGCGTATTTGTTGAAAAGAAAAAGGGATTTAATGTAGAAGCTCAAAGCTTACTAAGAGATTTTAAAGATAACTTGGGAGTGGACAATCTTGAAGAGGTAAGGCTTGTTAACAAATATATCATTTCAGATATAGCTGAAGAATACTATAACAAGGCATTACATACAATTTTTTCAGAAGCAACAGTAGATGTAGTCTACGAATCAGAATTACCAATTAATGAAGGAGAAATAGCTTTTGGCGTAGAATTTTTACCAGGACAATATGATCAGAGAGCAGATTCAGCATCAGAATGCTTAGCTCTTTTAACAGCAGAAGATAAAGTTGAAATTAAATCAGCTAAAGTTGTTATATTAAAGGGAAATCTTACAAAAAATGATGTTGAAAAAATTAAGAATTACTATATAAACCCAGTCGATTCAAGGGAAGTAGATGTAAATAGTAAAGATTTATCATCGCTTTCAAGCATACCTAAAGATGTTCAAATCTTAGATGGATTTACCAATAAGACTTTAGAAGAATTAAATGAATTTCATTTAGAACTAGGACTTGCAATGAGTATTAATGATCTTGTGATGATACAAGAATACTTCAAATCAGAAAAAAGAGAACCAAGTATAACTGAAATTAAAGTTATAGATACATATTGGTCAGATCACTGTAGACATACAACGTTCTCAACAATATTAGAAAACGTTCAATTTGAAGAGAGTAAATATACAAAACCAATAAAGGCAAGTTATGAAGCTTATATAAAATCAAGAGAATATGTGTATGGAGAAAAAGAGAAGAACAAAACTTTAATGGATATTGCAGTAATAGCAATGAAAGAACTTAGAAAAAGAGGAAAGCTTGAAGATTTAGATATATCAGAAGAAATAAATGCTTGTTCAATTAATGTGAGAATTGAAACAGATAAAGGTATGGAAGATTATCTTGTAATGTTTAAGAATGAAACACATAACCATCCAACAGAAATAGAACCATTCGGTGGGGCTGCAACATGTCTTGGAGGAGCAATTAGAGATCCATTATCAGGAAGAACTTATGTATACCAAGCAATGAGAGTTACAGGAGCAGCAGATCCAACTGTTCCAGTAGAAGAAACACTAAAAGGAAAACTTCCTCAAAGAAAAATAACCTTAGGGGCAGCACATGGATATAGTTCTTATGGTAATCAAATAGGTCTTGCAACAGGACAAGTTCAAGAGGTTTATCATCCTAATTATGCAGCTAAAAGAATGGAAGTTGGAGCAGTTATTGCCGCAGCACCAAAAGAAAATGTTGTTAGAGAGGAACCAAGTTTAGGGGATGTAATAATATTACTTGGTGGAAGAACTGGAAGAGACGGAGTTGGTGGTGCCACAGGCTCATCAAAGGAACACACAGTGGACTCAATAAATGAATGTGGTGCTGAAGTTCAAAAAGGTAATGCACCTACTGAAAGAAAACTTCAAAGACTATTTAGAAATTCTAAAGTGGCAAAAATGATTAAAAGATGTAACGACTTTGGTGCAGGTGGAGTTTCAGTTGCTATTGGAGAACTTTGTAGAGGATTAGATATAGATCTAGATAAGGTTACAAAGAAATATGAAGGACTAGATGGAACAGAACTTGCAGTTTCAGAATCTCAGGAGAGAATGGCAGTAGTAGTAACTAAGGAAAATGCAGAAGAATTTATAAAACTTTCAAATGAAGAAAACTTAGAAGCTACTTTAGTTGCTAATGTTACTGATACTGACAGATTAAGATTGTTCTGGAGAGGAAAGAATATTGTAGACTTAAAGAGAACTTTCTTAGATACAAATGGTGCTACTCAGAAGACAGATGTTTTGGTAAAAGCACCAGCTGAATATCCATTTACTATAGCAGATATAAATGTTAAAGAAGAGTGGATTAATAATTTAAAGAAACTAAATGTTTCATCTCAACAAGGCTTATCAGAAAGATTTGATGCAACAATTGGTGGAGGAACAGTATTAATGCCATTTGGAGGCAAATACGCAAAGACACCAGCAGAAGGAATGGCAGCTAAGATACCAGTCCTTGGAGGAGAAAGTAAAGATGCAACAATAATGACATTTGGATTTAATCCTGAATTTGGAACATGGAGTCCTTACCATATGGCTTACTATTCAGTAATAGAAAGTGTTACAAAGCTTGTTAGCATGGGAGGAAACTTTAGAAAAGCAAGATTAACATTCCAAGAATATTTTGAAAAGCTTGGAAAAGACTCAACAAGATGGGGAAAACCATTTTCAGCATTACTTGGAGCTTATGAAGCACAAATGGCACTTGAAATACCTGCAATAGGAGGTAAGGATTCAATGTCTGGAAGTTTTGGTGATTTAGATGTACCTCCTACATTAGTTTCTTTTGCAGTAGGTGTAGAGAAAGCAGATACTATAATATCACCAGAATTTAAAAAAGCTAATTCTAATTTAGTTTTACTTTTAACTGAAAAGTTAGATGATGGAACTATAAATATTGATAAATTCAAGAAAAACCTAGATGTATTATATAAATTGATTAAAGATAAAAAAGTAATTTCTGCTTCAGCTATTAAATTTGGAGGAGTTGCAGAAGCAATTACTAAAATGACATTAGGAAATAGAATTGGTGTAGAATTAGATAATGTAACAAAAGAAGATTTATTTGCTTTCAACTATGGTAATGTATTATTAGAAGTAAATGAAGAAATTAATATAAAAGATGAGTTTAAAGAATGTTTATATAAAGAAATAGGAAAAACAACAAATAATGGAGAGATTACAAACAAAGAATATGATTTGAACTTAAATATTGAAGATTTAGAAAAAACATATGAAGAAAAATTAAGCAAGGTATTTGAGATTAAGACATCAGATGTAAATGAAAAAATTGATACTCCATTAACAGAAGTTAAATCATGGCCAACACCTAAGATTAAAGTGGCTAAGCCAAGGGTAGTTATACCAGTATTCCCGGGAAATAACTGTGAATATGATTGTGCTAGGGCTTTTGAAAAACAAGGAGCAGAAGTTACACAAGTTGTATTTAGAAATATTACTAAGGAAGCTTTAAATGAATCAATAGATAGACTTGCGGAAGAAATAAATAATTCTCAGATTCTTATGATTCCAGGAGGATTCTCTGCAGGAGATGAGCCAGATGGATCAGGTAAATTTATTGCAAATGCTCTTAGAAATGAAAAGATAAGTAGTGCAGTAATGGAACTTCTAAAAAATAGAGATGGGTTAGCTATTGGTATTTGTAATGGCTTCCAAGCATTAATTAAGCTAGGGTTAGTACCGTATGGTGAAATTGTTGATATTAAAGAGGATATGGCTACATTAACTTATAATAATATAAATAGACATATGTCATCAATAATAAGAACAAGAGTAACTTCAAATAAATCACCTTGGTTTAGTGAAGTTAAAGCAGGCGATATTCACTCAGTTGCTATTTCTCATGGAGAAGGAAGATTTGTAGCTCCAGAAAGCCTAATTAAAGAATTGATACAAAATGGACAAGTAGCAACTCAATATGTAGACTTTGATGGAAATGTGTCATTAAATATGCCGTATAATCCAAATGGATCTATGTATGGAATTGAAGGAATTACAAGTCCAGACGGAAGGGTATTAGGTAAAATGGCTCACTCAGAGAGAATCGGAGAAAATGTTTATAAGAATATTCCAGGAGATTTTGATCAAAAGATATTCAAATCTGGAGTTAATTACTTCAAATAATATAATGAAATCAAATTAAGAACTATAGAGAAAATATAAGTGAATTAAATGAAAAATATACTATTTAATTCACTTGTAGGAGAATGTTTTATTATAAATATACAAATCAATTAGGAGGTTTTTATGGAAGTAGCAATATTTTTCGGAAGTAAGTCTGACACAGAAGTAATGAGAGGAGCAGCAAATGCTTTAAAGGAATTTGGAATCGAATATAAAGCATTTGTTTTATCAGCTCACAGAGTACCAGAAAAATTGGAAGAAACTTTAAAAGAGATAGAAGAACAAGGATGTAAAGTTGTAATTGCTGGAGCTGGACTTGCAGCTCATTTACCAGGAGTTATAGCGTCAAAAACAATACTTCCTGTAATAGGAGTTCCTGTTAAAGCAGCTTTAGAAGGATTGGATGCACTTTATTCAATAGTACAAATGCCAAAATCAATTCCAGTTGCAACTGTTGGTATAAATAACAGTTATAATGCAGGAATGTTAGCAGTACAGATGTTATCTGTAAATAATGAAAATTTAAAAAATAAATTAAAAGATTTTAGAATAAATATGAAGAAAAAATTTATCGAAGATAATGCTGAAGGAGTGGAATTATAATGGAAAAATTAGAAATGTTATATG
>ERZ1036424.184-NODE-184-length-40946-cov-5.820841_pt1 | contig 40946 bp, 40 predicted proteins | sample MGYA00514221_ERZ1036424 | MGnify/ENA primary metagenome ERZ1036424 (study PRJEB33795, sample SAMN09464939) | human gut metagenome | host: Homo sapiens | place: USA: Stanford, California | collected 2016-11 | study: EMG produced TPA metagenomics assembly of the... | reverse complement strand
CAAAAAGCTCTATAATCTCTACAGTGGTTTTACCCACTACAGAAATTATAGAGCCCAAAAAAGTTGCTACAGTTTTTTTATCCTCCAAGCAAAATAGGCCTAATTATGGTAAAATAGAACGTATTGAAAAATCATCAATTCACGAAAGGAAGCAAGATGAAAATTACGCAAGAAGAGGTAACCCACGTTGCCAATCTTTCAAAATTGAAATTCTCTCCAGAAGAGACTGCTGAGTTTGCGACAACCTTGTCTAAAATTGTCGACATGGTAGAATTGTTGGAAGAAGTGGACACAACAGGTGTTGCCCCAACAACGACTATGGCTGATCGTAAGACCGTATTGCGTCCGGATGTTGCTGAAAAAGGGACTGACCGTGACCGCTTGTTTAAAAATGTACCTGAAAAAGACAACTACTACATCAAGGTACCAGCTATCCTAGAAGATGGAGGAGATGCCTAATGTCATTCAACAATAAAACCATTGAAGAGTTGCACGACCTCCTTGTCTCTAAGGAAATTTCAGCAACGGAATTGACCCAAGCGACACTTGACGATATCAAGGCGCGTGAAGAAGCGGTCAATGCCTTTGTGACGGTGGCTGAAGAAGCAGCACTTGACCAAGCTAAGGCTATTGACGAAAAAGGAATCGATGCAGATAACCTCCTGTCAGGGATTCCGCTTGCTGTCAAAGATAATATCTCAACAGATGGCATCTTGACGACTGCAGCTTCAAAAATGCTCTATAACTATGAGCCCATCTTTGATGCGACAGCTGTTGCCAATGCAAAAGCTAAAGATATGATTGTCATCGGGAAGACCAACATGGATGAATTTGCTATGGGTGGATCTGGTGAGACTTCTTACTATGGGGCGACTAAAAATGCTTGGGACCACAGCAAGGTACCTGGTGGATCTTCTAGTGGTTCAGCAGCTTCTGTCGCTTCAGGGCAAGTTCGTTTGTCTCTTGGTTCTGATACCGGTGGTTCTATCCGCCAACCAGCTGCCTTCAACGGGATTGTTGGTCTCAAACCAACTTATGGAACTGTTTCACGTTTCGGTCTTATTGCCTTTGGTAGCTCACTCGACCAAATTGGTACCTTCTCACAAACCGTTAAAGAAAATGCCCAATTGCTTAATGTGATTGCCAGTGAGGATGCTAAAGATTCAACTTCAGCGCCAGTACGCGTAGCAGACTTTACTTCTAAGATTGGTCAAGACATCAAGGGCATGAAGATTGCCCTTCCTAAGGAATACCTCGGTGAAGGAATTGACCCAGAAGTCAAAGAAACTATCCTTAGTGCAGCTAAGCACTTTGAGAAATTGGGAGCAACTGTCGAAGAAGTCAGCCTGCCTCATTCTAAATACGGGGTTGCTGTCTACTACATCATCGCTTCATCTGAAGCTTCTTCAAACTTGCAACGTTTCGATGGTATTCGTTATGGTTTCCGTGCGGAAGATGCCAAGAACTTGGATGACATCTACGTGAACACTCGTAGCCAAGGCTTTGGTGATGAAGTCAAACGCCGTATCATGCTTGGTACCTTTAGTTTGTCATCTGGTTACTACGATGCTTACTACAAGAAAGCCGGACAAGTCCGTAGCCTTATTATCCAAGACTTCGAAAAAGTCTTTGCGGATTACGACCTCATCCTTGGTCCAACAGCTCCAAGCGTGGCCTTTGATTTGGATTCGCTTAACCATGATCCGGTTGCCATGTACTTGGCGGACTTGTTGACCATTCCAGTTAACTTGGCAGGTCTTCCAGGAATTTCGATTCCAGCAGGATTTGCGCAAGGACTTCCAGTTGGTTTGCAGTTGATTGGTCCTAAGTATTCTGAAGAAACCATCTACCAAGCCGCAGCAGCCTTTGAAGCAACAACGGACTACCACAAGCAACAACCCCTTATTTTCGGAGGTGACAATTAATGAACTTTGAAACAGTCATCGGACTTGAAGTCCACGTTGAATTGAATACAAACTCAAAAATTTTCTCACCAACCTCTGCTCACTTTGGGAACGAGCAAAATGCCAATACCAATGTGATTGACTGGTCTTTCCCAGGGGTGCTTCCTGTCTTGAACAAGGGTGTTGTGGACGCTGGTATCAAGGCTGCTTTGGCCCTGAATATGGATATCCATCAGCACATGCACTTTGACCGTAAGAACTATTTCTACCCTGATAATCCAAAGGCCTACCAAATTTCGCAATTTGATGAGCCAATTGGTTACAACGGTTGGATTGAAGTGCAATTGGAAGACGGCTCAACTAAGAAAATTGGGATTGAACGGGCTCACTTGGAAGAAGATGCCGGTAAGAACACCCACGGAACAGACGGTTTCTCTTATGTAGACCTCAACCGTCAAGGGGTTCCATTGATCGAGATTGTATCAGAAGCAGATATGCGTTCTCCAGAAGAAGCCTACGCTTATTTGACAGCCCTTAAAGAAGTCATTCAATACACAGGTATTTCTGACGTCAAGATGGAAGAAGGGTCTATGCGTGTCGATGCCAACATTTCCCTTCGCCCTTACGGTCAAGAGGAATTTGGTACCAAGACGGAGTTGAAGAACTTGAACTCTTTCTCAAACGTGCGTAAAGGTCTTGAATACGAAGTGCAACGCCAAGCGAAAATCTTGCGTTCGGGTGGTGTCATTCGTCAAGAAACACGCCGTTATGATGAGGCCAACAAGAGCACTATCCTTATGCGTGTCAAAGAAGGGGCAGCGGATTACCGTTACTTCCCAGAACCAGACCTTCCCTTGTTTGAAATCTCAGATGAGTGGATTGAGGAAATGCGTACATCATTGCCTGAGTTTCCAAAAGATCGCCGTGCTCGCTATGTGGCAGAGCTTGGCTTGTCTGACTATGATGCCAACCAATTGACAGCTACTAAGGTCACATCTGACTTCTTTGAAGCAGCCGTAGCCCTTGGCGGAGATGCCAAGCAAGTGTCTAACTGGCTCCAAGGTGAAGTGGCTCAATTCTTGAACGCAGAAGGTAAAACGCTTGAAGAAATCAAGTTGACACCAGAAAACTTGGTAGAAATGATTGCCATCATCGAAGATGGAACCATCTCTTCTAAGATTGCTAAGAAAGTCTTCGTTCATTTGGCGAAAAACGGTGGAGGTGCGCGTGAATATGTCGAAAAAGCTGGATTGGTACAGATTTCAGACCCTGAAGTCTTGATTCCAATCATCCACCAAGTCTTTGCAGATAATGAAGCAGCCGTAGACGACTTCAAGTCAGGTAAACGTAACGCTGACAAGGCCTTCACAGGCTTCCTCATGAAAGCAACCAAAGGCCAAGCCAATCCACAAGTAGCCCTCAAGTTACTTGCCCAAGAATTGGCTAAGTTGAAAGAAGAGTAATAGATAAAAAACCAGCCGAGAGGTTGGTTTTTTTATGATATAACGTTCCAGAGTAATATTGTTTTATGCATTATAAGGTAGGAGTTTAATGTTAACTTGACTGAACAATTAAAAAGTTATATTATGAAAGCGTAAATAATATTTAATTGACAGAATATTCAAGATTTTTTCTTTTTTTAAAAGGAGTGTGACTTTATCTGTGAATTATATTTAGTTACAAAATTTTTTACTAACAATATATAACTGGTGGTAATATAGCAGTGTCTATTTCATTATATGTACAAGAGAATAGTTTATTTAGCTTATGCTATCAGTATATACATTGAATAGTTTAATATTTAAAGGAGATTATTATGGAACAAGAAATTTATGAAGTGTATTCAATAAAGAGGAATTTGATTCCTTCGATTGCAGTATATTACATGGATTATGATTTTTTTGTATATGAACCTGGCTTTATTGAATCCGAAAACCGGGTAAGGTTTACTTCGGGTGTTGTTTCGATGTATGATAATTCAGTTGAAAAAGCATATATGAGTTCTTTTGCAAAAAATGATTTAATTTTTTTACGTAGAAAGAAATATATTTGGTTATTAGAAGTTTTGACAGTAGGTATGTTGGTGATGGAGGCTAGAGTCATTACAAGTAACATACTTAATGAGGATATAGCATCAAAACATACTGATCCAGAAATATCTAGGGATAAGGATTTAATGGATAAACTCTTTGAGAGTGTGACTAAAGTAAAATTAAAGCCTAAAACTCCCTTTTTTGAAACTCAAAAAAGATCTAACCCTTATTTCTATCATTTTACTTCAATTGAAAATTTTGACGAAATATTGAAAATAGGAAAACTGACTTCGAAAAACAAGACTGCTAATCAAATAAAGGATATCGCAAATAATGAAATACAGAATCGAAGAAGAAAAATGGAGGTTAATGTAAATTCGGGTACCACAGTGCATGATTACGTACCATTCTATTTTACGAAACAAAGTTCAATGTTTTTTGAGAGAGTTCTAAGTAAAGTTATTGATCAGAAGGATACAATATTTTTAGCAGTTAATTTTGAAAAGTTACGGAATGCAAATGTTTACTTTACAGATTCTTCAGCAAATACAGAAGATGGACCAAATTTTTACTATAAATTAGAGAGTTTGGAAAAGTTGAACTGGGAAAAGATTAATTGTGAATTAAAGAAATCGTATGATAAGGATATTTCTGAAGACCAGAAATCTCTAATTAGACGTCAAAGAATGGCTGAGGTTCTAGTTTACAATTTTGTACCTTTAGAGTGGATTGAAAAGATTATTGTTTTTAATCAAAAAATGAAAGAGTATTGTGAAAAAGAAATTCGTATAATTAGGCCGGACTTAAAAATAGAAGTTATTGTTGATAATATTACTCGTAAATCTAAGAATGGTTACGAATATCATAATAAAGAGTTTTATTATACAAAAAATATTGAGGGTGTAAATTTTAGCTATTTCCGATTTAGTAACGAAAAGAAAGGTAGTCTTTCCCAGAAATCATATATTACAGGTCCGAAAGAGTTATTAAAATTATACTGTCAAACAATTAATACTATTATTAAAAATCGTAAAAATTCGATTGGGAAAAAATATAAATTTAAAAATATTAATCAGCTTGTCGAAAAGATTGATAAAGATTTTTCAGTCTTGCCCGAATTAGAAGGTATAGAAGGTCTTCAGTCTTCAAACTATTGTCATGTTCAGACAGTTAGTGAACATACAAAAGAAGTTGTTGAAAATGTAAGAAATTCGGCAGAATTTGTAATCTGTCCTGAAAAGGAAAAGGATATTTTGTGTTTGTCAGCTTATTTACATGATATAGGGAAGGGGCCTAAAAATAAATGGTATAATGGGGAACAGAGAGTGTGGCCAGACCATCCTGCAGAGGCTCTCCCTATGGTAGAACGGATATTAAGTGATGAGATTGAAAATATTGATACTTGGGAAGTTAAAAGGATTGTATTATTAGTAGCCTACCACGATTTGCTAGGAGAGATTGCTAAAGGTGGAGATAAATATTTTAATTATAATGGTCGTTCAATAGATGAGTTACGTAAGTTGAAATTATCCAAAGATGAATTTAAAGATTTAAAGATTCTTAGTGAAGCGGATATCGAGGCTATTAATCATGAATGGCTTGAAAACTTTAAGAAATATGTAGATGATATAGAAGAGAAGAGTAAGAAATGATTGAAAAGGTTAAAGGAACAATCTTTAATACAGGTGCAGATTTAATTGTGAATACAGTGAACTGTGATGGCATCATGGGGAAGGGTATTGCATTAGAATTTAAGCTTAGATATCCAGGATTATTTGAGGAATATAAAGAACTATGCGAGAACGGAGAAATTCATGTTGGTAAAGTTTATCTGCATGAGGTGCTGGGACAAAAGATTCTTAGTTTTCCTACAAAAAATCATTGGAGGAATCCTTCTAAAATAGAATATATTGAGAAAGGGCTAAAAGATTTCGCAAGAAGATATAAGGAATTTGAAATTGAATCGGTAGCATTTCCTGGCTTAGGAACTACAAATGGCGGTCTTAGATGGGAAGTTGTATTCCCTTTGATGGAGAAGTATCTTAGTGATTTACCAATCAAAGTCTTTATTTGCGAAGACCAGTCAAGAGCTGAGGGTGTTGAAAGAGAGATGCTTACATACCTATATAGGTATGTAAATCAGTGGGAACTATTAGAAGAACTCTCAAAACGACTTAGAATTAGAGAGTCGGTTTTAATTGGTATAAGAGATAACTTTCCGAAGCGATTTTATCAGATTAACGACATGAAGATAGTCACGAAGACAAGTTATGAAAAGCTATTTAAATATTTATATAGTTTGTGTAAAAATGGTACAGATGATTTGATTAGTAAAGAGAAGAAAGAGACTTCAGTAGAAAAAGGAATTAGTGAACAGTTAACTCTTTTTGATGATTTAAATAATCTGTAATTTTATAGTGAGTTAATAGCATCATTACAAAAAAACAGATAACTTTAATTATAATTTATTAATAAAACAAAAAAATATTTTATCTATGATGTTCGAAAGATGCCCATAGATATTATAGTTTTTTGTTTTTTTGTATCTTCTTTGAACTATTTCAATATAAGAATATAGTTATTTTCAGAAAAAATAATAAATAATTTGCTAATTATATTGAAATTATCTGTCAATTATAGTAAGATATTTTTAACAAGCATCATCACATTACATTCAACAGCTAGGAAGAAAGGTAATCGTGTTGAATAAACAGATTTATGGATTTAAGAAAAGTAAAGCATTTGGACTTTGTAGTGTCGTAGTAGCGAGTTATTTGCTATTTAGTGGAGTAGCAAGTGCTGATGAAGTACCATCAGCAACTGCAACAGAAATAAACACTGAGGCTGCACAACCAACAACAGCGTTTAAAGTGTCTGACAATCAGGTATTAGATGCGGAGAAAGCCGTTGATAGTAAAAAAGCTGAGATTGCAAATGTACAAAATGACGTTAATAACGTTAATGAAATAGTAGCAGTTAAAACTGAATCTGTAGAAAATTTGAATGCTGAAAAAGCTCAATTAACTAAAGATATTGAAGAAGCTAAAAATACTACTCCGGCAGATGTAGCTAAAATTGAAGAGAACATCAATGCTCAAAATCAAGCTAAAGCTGATAAAACTAAAGAGTTAGAGCTAGCAAAAACAGATGAAATTAACAAACAAGATGTTAAGGAAGAAAAAGCTAAAGAAGTAGAGAAAGCTCAAGCTAACGTAACTAAAGCTAATCAAAATGTAGAAGCTAAACGTCAAGCTTTAGATCCACAAGCAGAAGTTGACGCAAAAAATCAATTAACTCAAGCAACTAAAGAATTAGAAAACAAGGAAGCTAAAAAAGTTAGTGCAGAAGTGGAATTGAGTAAAGCTAAAGAATTTGATAAAGACTTAGCTGATAAAAAAGTAGCTGCAAATACTGATTTAGCCGGCAAAACCAAAGCTAGAGAAGACAAAATAGTTGAGCTATCTAAAGCAACAAAAGTGCAAAGCGAAGCAAAAGAGGCTGTTGAAAACGCATTTCCATATCCAACAAAAATTATCACTCCACCAGAATGGATTCAAGCACTCAAAAAGTATAGAACCTTGAATGGCACAAGATTTGACTTTAGTGCTTGGGAGAAAGCTAATCCCCAAAAATCAGGTGAAAGTTGGAAGGATTATTATGAACGAGAGTGGGCTGCTAGGGACGCTTTTTATGATAAAAAAAATGCAGACGAAGATGCAGCCCTCAAGGACCTAATTAAAGTTGATGCGGAAACATTTTCAACTTCCGATGACAATAAAATTATTGAAAATTACACAAATGCTAAAGACAACAGTATTGTATACGATGTTAACAACATTCCAACAGATGTGTTAATTGAAGTATCTCAGTACTTTGCTCATTTAGTTAACGAAGTTCGTGCAGAATTAGGTATCACTGAGAAAATCCAGGTACTCAAAGATGACATAGAATTTGCCCGTGAGGTAGCAAAATCAGTTGTTGATAATAATTTCACCGAAATGAATCACTTTGGTCGTGGTATTAATGATGCGGCACGTCGACGAGGACTACGTACATCGGCAAAGCCAGGTGTGGATACAACTTATCAATATTACGAAAACTTAAGGAGTCTAGGTGTTGATAAATCATCCAAAATTTCACGTCAAGACTTGTTCCTTAATATCTACAGTGCTGTGTCTGATTTCTTTCACGAAGGACCACATACAGAACACTATCTGCATGCCTTGTCATTACTAAAAAGTAAAAACGCTGGTGTTGCCTTGTCTTATCTTGATAGTGGAGAATATTTAGGTATTTTGAAAACTCACGTTATCTCAATTGATCCAGAATTTGTAAAAGAAGCATCATATGAAGCTCGTTATGGTAGGTCATTATTACCAAATGCAGTTTACGAAGATAAAAATGTTCTACAAGCTAAATTAGATAAGGCCAATGCTGATTTAACTAGTGCTCAAAATGCTCTAACTGCGGCGAATAACGAGTTAGCTAATGCCCAATCAAAAGTTACAGAATTAAATGCAGTAAGAACAAAAACTCCAGAAGCACAAGCTAAATATGATGAAGCGGTAAACGCAGTAAAATCTGCTACTGAAGAAAAAGAAAAGGCTGAAAAGCATTTACAATTTGTAACATCAGATAAACTTATTAAGGAAAAAGCTTTAAATGAAGCTCTTAAAGTTCAAAAAGAGGCCAATGATGCTTTAACTAAAACTCAATTAGTGAGTGATCAAGCAATAAGCGAATATAATAATGCTGTAAATACTCGAGTTGCTAAAGAAGCTGAAATTACAACTATCACTAAGAAAATTGATGAATTAGTTAATTATAAAGCCGAAATAGAAAATAAAATTGCGAAGCGTGAAGAAAACGAAGCTAAGTTAGTAGAAATCGATAAAAAACTACTTAAATTAACTTCAGAATTAAACTCACTAAAGGCAGAGGAAGTTACCTTAAAAGCGACAATCTCTACTTTAGAAAAACAACTTGTGGAACTAGAAAAAGAATACGAAAGTTTATTAGGTGTCTACACTAAAGAGCGTATGCCACAAGCACCAATTGTTGAAAACCTACCATCAATAGATATTCAAGAATTAACTCGTACTGAAGAAATTGGATACAAAACTATTGAAGAAGAAGATACAACTCTTCCAGTTGGTGAGAAAGTAGTTAAGCAAGCAGGGAAGAAAGGTAGCAAGTCAGTTAAAACTATTAAACTATATCAAGGAAGTGTTTTAATCGACGAAGTAACACACGAAACTGTAATTGCGGATGCTGTTAATGAAGTAATATTAGTTGGTACTAAAAAAGTAATTAGCAATATCGATAATGTTAATAGCACCCAGGATACAACTTTATTGGGACAATTTAACTCAAGAAGTAATGTGTATACTGATGCTCCAAGAAATAGTCAAAACTCTAAATTACAAGATAACGAATCACGTACAGAGAATAAAAAACTACCTAATACAGGTCAAACTGATACAGGTATAGCTTCTATGATTGGATTAGCAATGATGATTGCAGCAACAAAATTACGTAGAAGAAAAGTAAAATAAAAGAGTTACTAATATTTACAACTAATTCTATTAATAATCACAAGAGTATATTCAATGCTAGACATTCTGCACAATATAAGTGAGAAGCTATCATATGATTCAAAAGGTCTTAGAACTCTACAGTGAATCATTTGTAGTGTTTGCAGTAATAACAATATGTCTGGTCTTGTTGGTTTTAATCGAAAAGAAGATAAATAGTCAATAATATTATCTGTTATATAAGGATGATATTTTGTACCGATTCCCGGAGATCTAGGTTATACTTAGGTCTTTTTTGTTATACTAATGGTATTCAATAAAACATCTATTAAGTAGGAGCAAACCCATGAACAAATTCTTAAGAGTCCTATTTATCCTAGTCATACTCGCTATGACTGGTGCCATTATTTTTCAGCTATTTTTCCCAACTTATATGGGAAGTCATTCGGGGTACGGTATTTCAGTTGGCTGGCAGAGAGAGATTGGTATTTGGAATGTGGCGGTTCTGGTCATCCTCCTTGCCGTTAATCTCAAATACGATTGGTTTTATCTGAGAGCCGTTCTGCTTGCTTTGATTCTAGGTGGCCTGGGTATTGGGACCAATCATTTCCTTAGTTATCTTCAACATCATCACTCAGTGAATGCTATTGGAGCTCTTGAAAATTATCTTTTAGTCCTTGGCTGGATTGTCGGTTGGTGGCTAGAGGTGTCTCGAATCAAAAAGAAATAACACAAATAAAGTTGAGATTAGGGAAGTATCTTATGGAGTGCTTCCCTAATTTCTTTTGTCCAGTTTTTCCTTGACAAGTAAAAAGAAAACGTTTACAATTTGATGTATAATGTTTCCTGAAAAGAAAACCAAAAATTGTGAAAACAAGGAGATCATCATATGGCTACTATGAAAGCAGCTCGCTGGCATGCAGCGAAAGACGTTCGTATCGAAGAAGTGGAAGTACCTGAAGTACAGCCTCATCAAGTAAAAGTGGCAGTCAAGTTCACAGGAATCTGTGGTACAGATTTGCATGAATATTTGGATGGACCAATCTTCATTCCAACAGAAGAACATGTGTATTCTGGTCAAAAAGCACCGGTTACTTTGGGACATGAATTCTCTGGTGAGATTGTAGAAGTCGGAAGTGATGTGACTCGTGTCAAAGTTGGCGATCGTGTAACCATCGAACCAATTCTTGCAGAGCACAACTTGATTGGCGATTATAACCTTGATCCAAACTTGAACTTCGTCGGCCTCGCTGCAGATGGTGGTTTTGCGAAATACTGTGTCCTTGATGGTGATCTTGTCCATGTGATTCCAGATAGCTTGAGCTATGAACAAGCCGCTCTTACAGAACCTGCTGCTGTAGCTGTGTATGCAGTCCGTCAATCTGCTTTGAAAGCTGGGGATACAGCTGTTATCTTTGGCTTGGGTCCAATTGGTCTTTTGATCGTTGAAGCCCTTCGTGCAGCAGGCGCATCAAAAATCTATGCGGTTGAATTGTCTCCTGAACGCCAAGCGAAAGCAGAAGAATTGGGAGCAATTGTTGTTCGCCCAGAAGAAGGGGAAACAGTCGTAGAGGCTATCCATCGTTTGACAGGCGGTGGAGCAGATGTTTCTTACGAAGTTACTGGGGTTCCGGTTGTTTTAGGCCAAGCCCTTGCAGCTGTTCATAAAGCTGGGGAATGTATGGTCGTATCTATCTGGGAACGTGAAGCCAGCATCAATCCAAATGAATTCGCCATCCAAGAAAAATCTCTCAAAGGAATTATTGCCTACCGTCACATCTTCCCTAAAGTTTTGGAATTGATGGAACAAGGCTACTTCCCTGCTGATAAATTGGTTACTAAGAAAATTAAATTGGAGAATATCGTTGAAGAAGGATTTGTTGAATTAACACAAGATAAATCTCAAATTAAGATCTTAGTTGAACCAGAATAAGCTTATAAAGGTCGAATGAATAGATAAAGGTCGAAACCGTTTTGTTTCGACCTTTTTGTGTTACAATAACAGAAACAAATAGATTTGGGAGGCGACTATGTCAAAGACGCTAAAAGGTAGTCTGATGGTCATAACTGCAGGAATTGCCTGGGGATTTTCAGGAGTTTCTGGTCAATACCTAATGGCTCATGGTGTTAATGTCAATCTTTTGACGAGTTTACGTTTGCTTCTGTCTGGAATTTTACTAACGGCTTCGGTCTTTTTTAGGCAGCGAGACAAATTAGTACAAGCTATTAAAGATAGAAAAACCTTAGTAAGTATCGCCTTATTTGCGCTCTTTGGTCTGGTACTAAATCAGTACGCCTATCTCAGTGCTATTCAATACACTAATGCTGGGACAGCGACGGTCTTGCAGTATGTCACCCCAGTTATCATCCTGGCTTTTGTATGTGCAAAATATCGTAGGTTCCCAACAGCAGCAGAGCTAGTGGCGATTATCATGGCTATTGTGGGAACCTTTACCATTGCAACGCATGGTCAGATAAGGGAGCTGGCGATTACACCTCTGGGCTTGTTCTGGGGTCTCTTTTCGGCGGTGACCTATGCACTTTATATCTTACTGCCTGCTAAGGCTATTGAAAAATGGGGAAGTTTGATTGTCATTGGTTTAGGCCTGTTGATCGGTGGTTTAATCTTTCCGATTGTTATCCAAGCCTGGAAGTATGAGCTTCCTTTGACTGGTGGAAATCTCTTAGCGCTTTTTGGTTTGGTCTTCATTGGGACAGTCTTTGCTTACACTGTTTTCCTTAAGGGGACGATCATGATTGGAGCTGTCAAAGGGAGTCTCTTGGCTTCGGTAGAACCTGTAGCGTCGGTCATTTTGACCGTATTAATTATGGGGGACCGCTTCTTTGCCATTGATGTGGTTGGAATGTTTTTAATTGTTCTTGCTGTTATCATCATATCGCTTAAGAATTTAGTTGCCCTTAAAAAACAAGAAAAAATTCAAAGATAAGATTGGAGCCTGAGTGATCGTGGCTCTTTTCTTTATTGTTCTGTAAAGGATGTTCTTAAAAAATAGGACTTAAGTCTCACACATAAACCTTAAAAATATGGTAAAATAAGAGGTAAACTAACATTTTGGAGAGAAAATGACTATAGACGATTATAGGCCCCATTTTATGGTGGAGGCTGTTTATGATTTGAAACCTGACCAGCTACGTGAACACGGTATTCGTGCCGTCTTGGTCGATTTGGACAATACCTTGATTGCTTGGAACAACCCTGATGGGACTCCTGAGCTACGTGCTTGGTTGGATGAGATGACAGAGGCTGATATTCCGGTAGTTGTGGTCTCTAACAATAAATATGAACGTGTTGAACGTGCGGTTGCCAATTTCCATGTGGATTTCGTGAGTCGTGCCATGAAGCCTTTCACTAAAGGCATTAATGAAGCGATTGAGCGTTACCACTTTAACCGAGACGAGGTCGTTATGGTGGGGGACCAGCTAATGACTGACATCAGAGCTAGTCACAGAGCTGGCATTCGCTCGATTTTGGTCAAGCCTTTGGTGAAATCAGATGCTTGGGTAACCAAGTTTAACCGTTGGCGTGAACGTCGCATGTGGAAAAAGATTGAAAAAGCATATGGTCCAATGACCTTCAACAAAGGAATTTAATGGAAGAATTATTTTGTATTGGGTGTGGAGCCCAAATTCAAACAGAAGATAAAGAAAAAGCAGGTTTCACACCTGCTAGCTCTATTAAAAAGGCCGAAGAAACAGGTGAGTTATACTGCCAACGCTGTTTCCGTCTTCGTCATTACAATGAGATTGTGGATGTCCACATCACAGATGATGAATTTTTAAAATTGCTTCATGAAGTTGGTGATAGTGATGCCCTCGTTGTCAATGTCGTTGATATTTTTGATTTTAATGGATCAATCATACCAGGCTTATCACGATTTGTTTCGGGTAATGATGTGCTCTTGGTTGGAAATAAAAAGGATATCCTACCTAAATCCGTAAAAGATGGTAAGGTAACCCAATGGTTGACAGAACGTGCCCACGAAGAAGGGATGCGTCCGGTGGATGTCATGTTGACATCTGCTCAAAATCATCATGCCATTAAAGAGCTAATTCAACGTATTGAAAAACTCCGTAAGGGTCGTGATGTCTATGTTGTTGGTGTTACGAATGTTGGTAAATCAACCTTAATCAATGCCATCATCAAAGAAATTACTGGTGATAAAGATGTTATTACAACCTCTCGTTTTCCAGGAACGACCCTTGATAAGATTGAAATCCCATTGGATGACGGTAGCTATATTTTTGATACACCAGGAATTATTCACCGACACCAGATGGCACACTATCTGTCAGCGAAGGATCTCAAGTACGTTAGTCCTAAGAAGGAAATTAAGCCAAAAACTTACCAGTTAAATGCAGGACAAAGCTTATTCCTAGGCGGTCTTGGACGTTTTGACTTTATTGATGGGAATAAGCAAGGTTTTACAGCCTTCTTTGATAATAACTTGAAGCTACATCGTACCAAACTTGAAGGCGCAGATGCCTTCTATGATAAGCATGTTGGAAGTCTTCTCATGCCTCCTGGACCAAAGGAATTGGCTGATTTTCCAAAACTTGTTCGTCATGAATTTACTGTTAAAGATAAGACAGACATTGTCTTCTCAGGATTAGGATGGATCCGTGTCCAAGGAAAAGCTGACCAACCAACCATCGTTGCTGCTTGGGCACCAGAAGGTGTTGGCGTTGCCGTACGAAAAGCGATTATTTAAACTTAATTAAGTAGTTAAAAGGAATAAACATGTCATTAACATCAAAACAACGTGCCTTCCTCAAATCGGAAGCACACACACTTAAACCTATTGTACAAATCGGGAAAAACGGTCTTAACGACCATATCAAAACTAGCGTTCGCAACGCCCTTGATGCCCGTGAATTGATCAAAGTAACCCTACTCCAAAACACTATGGAAGATATTCATGAGGTTGCTGAAATCTTGGAAGAAGAAATTGGCTGTGATACAGTTCTTAAGATTGGACGTATCTTGATTCTCTATAAAGAGTCAGCTAAAAAAGAAAATCGTAAGTTGTCACCAAAGGTCAAAGCTATCCAAAAATAGTTGCTGACTTTGCTCGGTGAAGGATAAACTAAGGTATAGGAACACTTTTGAATCATTAAAGCTGGCCTTAAGTCAGTTGTATAATGCTTGAAAAAGAGGAGGCGTACATGGCACTGGATCTCGTAACCCCATTTACAAAGGTTCAACTAGAAGAAGAAATCAAAGATACTGGCCGTAAGCAGGTTGGAATATTAGGTGGAAATTTCAATCCTGTTCACAATGCCCACTTGGTTGTTGCCGATCAGGTGCGTCAGCAGTTAGGTCTTGACGAAGTTCTTCTCATGCCTGAGTTTGAGCCACCTCATGTCGATAAAAAAGAAACTATTGATGAACAACATCGCCTTAATATGCTTATGTTGGCTATTAACGGTATCGAGGGTTTGGATATTGAAACCATCGAGTTGGAACGCAAGGGAATCAGTTATACTTATGACACCATGAAGCTTTTGACAGAGGCCAATCCTGATACGGATTTTTACTTTATTATTGGAGCGGATATGGTCGAATACTTACCAAAATGGCATCGTATTGATGAACTAATCGAGATGGTCCAATTTGTTGGTGTTCAGCGTCCTAAGTATAAGGCTGGAACCTCTTACCCAGTTATTTGGGTGGATGTACCCCTTATGGATATTAGTTCGAGTGCAGTCAGAGCCTACATTAAGAAGGATCGTACACCTAACTTTATGGTGCCGCAGTCTGTACTTGCCTACATCAAGAAAGCGGGGCTCTATAAATGACCTATGAAAAATATCTAGACTATTCTCGTGAAGAACTCCTTGAAAAAGTTCGAGTGGTCATGAGTCCTAAACGCTTCAATCATGTTTTGGGTGTTGAGCGAGCTGCTGTTGCTCTTGCTGAAAAGTATGGTTACGATACTGAAAAAGCTGGTTTGGCTGGCCTCCTTCATGATTATGCCAAGGAGCTTCCGGATCAGGAATTCTTAGAGCTAATCGATAAGTATGAGCTCGACCCTGAATTGAAAAAATGGGGGAACAATGTCTGGCATGGCATGGTTGGGATTTACAAAATCCAAGAAGATTTGGGTTTGACTGATTCTGAGATTCTACGCAGTATTGAAATCCATACCGTCGGAAGCCATGACATGTCGACCCTAGATAAGATTGTCTATGTTGCTGATTATATTGAGCATAACCGTAATTTCCCTTTGGTAGAGGAAGCTAGACAAGTAGCAGAGCAATCCTTGGATAAGGCAGTTGCTTTTGAAACCGTCCATACGGTAGAACACTTGGCCCACCAAGCTCTACCGATTTTCCCACAAACCTTGGAAACCTATAATGCTTTTGTGCATTACTTAAAAGAGGATTAGTAAGTGAAAACAGCTTTTATTATTATTGATGTACAAAATATCTTAGTGGAAACAGGTTTTGAAACACAAAAGCTGTTAGAGAAAATCTCTTATTTACAAGATCAGGCTAGAAAACAGCAGATTGAAATTATCTATATTCAGCATATTGAAACGGAAGAGGCTCTAACCTCGGAAGATTGGAAATTATCGCCACTATTAAAGAGACAGTCTGATGAAAAGGTTTTTCAGAAGCGATACAATAGCATGTTTAAAGAGACTGGATTAAAGGAATACTTGGATCAACAAGGAATTGAGAAACTAGTCTTATGCGGTATGCAGACGGAGTATTGTGTTGATACATCCGTTAAAGTTGCTTTCGAACATGGCTACAAGTTAGTCGTTCCCGAAGGTACTGTTACAACCTTTGATGGAGACGACATTCCAGCAGAAACGATTAATGAATTTTACGAGAACATTTGGGATGAACGTTTTGCAGATGTCTTAGATTACAAAACGATTTTTTAATGAAAGAGGATTAAATGAAAGAAGAATTACTTGAATTGGTTGTCAAAGCTGCTGATGAAAAGCGAGCTGAAGACATTGTTGCCCTTGATTTGTACGGCCTTACAAGTCTAACAGATTATTTTGTTATTTTGAGTGCAATGAACAGCCGTCAGTTGGAAGCTATTGCCGACAACATCCGTGAGAAAGTGAAAGAAGCTGGCCTTGATGCTAGTCACATGGAAGGTGACAATAAGGGTGGTTGGATTCTTTTGGATCTTAACGATGTTGTTGTTCACATCTTTACAGAAGATGAACGTGCACACTATAACCTCGAAAAACTCTGGCATGAAGCACCAATGGTGGATGTGTCAGCTTATTTGGCATAAAATCTGAACTCAGTTGGCGACAACTGGGTTTTGTTGCTTAAACTAAAGATTTAATAGGAAGGATAGAGCCTTGTGTTTGGTTGGTTTGTCAACTGAACACGAGCTAAAAGCTGTGAGAAAAAGATAAACTTTCTTTGCTTTTGACGCTCTTTGTATCTTGATTTATGGCTACTTATGAAACTTTTGCGGCGGTCTACGACGCTGTTATGGATGATAGTCTTTACGATTTGTGGACGGATTTTTCGCTTCGTCATTTGCCAAAGACTAAGGATAAAAAGAAATTGCTTGAATTGGCTTGTGGAACTGGGATTCAATCTGTACGTTTTTCTCAAGCTGGTTTTGATGTAACTGGACTCGATTTGAGTGCTGATATGTTGAAGATTGCGGAGAAGCGAGCAGCTTCTGCCAAACAGAAAATTGACTTTATTGAAGGCAACATGTTGGATTTATCGCAAGCGGGCAAGTATGACTTTGTGACCTGCTACTCAGATTCAATCTGCTATATGCAGGACGAAGTAGAAGTCGGAGACGTGTTTAAAGAGGTTTACAATGCTCTCAATGAGGATGGCGTCTTCATCTTTGATGTGCACTCAACCTATCAGACGGATGAGGTTTTCCCTGGCTATTCCTACCATGAAAATGCAGAAGACTTTGCTATGCTCTGGGATACCTATGAGGATGCGGCACCGCATTCTATTGTCCATGAATTGACCTTTTTTGTCCAAGAGGAAGATGGTAGCTTTAGCCGCCATGATGAGGTTCATGAGGAGCGTACCTATGAGGTCTTGACTTATGATATCTTGTTGGAGCAGGCTGGCTTCAAATCCTTCAAACTTTACGCCGATTTCGAGGACAAGGAACCGACTGAAACTAGTGCCCGTTGGTTCTTTGTAGCCCAAAAATAAGAACTATGACAGTTACAGGTATTATTGCTGAGTTCAATCCTTTTCATAATGGCCACAAGTATCTCCTAGATCAGGCTGAAGGCGTAAAAATCGTTGCCATGTCTGGGAACTTTGTTCAGCGAGGCGAGCCAGCTATTGTGGATAAGTGGACTAGAGCTCAGATGGCTTTGGAAAATGGGGCTGACCTCGTGGTTGAGTTGCCTTTCTTGACGTCAGTCCAGTCTGCCGATTATTTTGCTGCTGGGGCCGTCGATATCTTATCCCGACTGGGAATTGATAACCTTGCTTTTGGCACGGAAGAAGTCCTAGATTACCAGGCAATAGCAAATGTCTATGCTGAAAAGTCAGAGGACATGGAAGCCTTTGTGGAAAACTTGCCGAGTGACCTATCTTATCCACAGAAGACACAAAAAATGTGGGAAAAGTTTGCTGGTGTAGCCTTTACTGGCAATACACCCAATCATATCCTAGGCTTAGCCTATGCCAAAGCTTGTGCTGGTAAGGGTATTAAGTTGAATCCTATCCAGAGACAAGGAGCCGGCTATCATTCCTCAGATAAGGAAGTATCTTTCGCCTCAGCGACCAGTCTACGTCTCCACAAGCAAGATAGTGATTTTGTGGATAAGTTCATGCCAAATAGCAAACTTTTTCAGACTTCTCCACAGGTCTCTTGGGATAATTATTTCCAATTGCTGCTTTATCAGATTCTTACACACCCTGATTTGACCAGTGTTTTTCAGGTGAATGAAGAGATTGCCAGTCGTTTAAAAGCTGCTATCCGTGAGGCCTCTTCTGTGGAGGAATTGGTGGATAAGGTAGCAACCAAACGCTACACCAAAGCACGTGTACGTCGTATTTTGACTTATATCCTGGTCGGAGCTGTGGACAATCCTTTACCCCAGGCTGTTCATGTCCTTGGATTTTCTCAAAAAGGGCAGTCTCATCTTAAATCTGTGAAAAAGACTGTGGATATAGTGGCTCGGATTGGAAGGGAACCTTGGGATATGCTTACACAACAAGCGGATAATGTTTATCAATTAGGTAACCCCGAGCTTTGCGAACAAAACTTTGGACGTGTACCGATTAGAGTAAAATAGTTTTATAGAAGGTCTACCTCTGGTAGGCTTTTTAAATCTTTTTTCGAATAAATATTGTAGAAAGTATAAACTTGTCAGGAACTTGTACAAGTTTATACTTTTGGTATATAATAAAAGAAAAGAGGAAAATGAGGTATGCTAATGGAAGCAGTCGTCTATTCAACGTTTCGAAATCATTTGAAGGATTATATGAAAAAGGTTAATGATGAATTTGAACCTCTAGCTGTAGTCAATAAAAATCCTGATGAAGATATTGTAGTGGTCTCAAAGAGTGAATGGGATAGCATTCAAGAAACATTGCGTATTGTTCAAAATAAAGAACTATCAGACAAGGTTTTAAGAGGAATGGCTCAGGTACGTGCTGGAGAGACTCAAGAACATGCACTAAAGGAGTAGAAAATGTTACTCACTTTCACTGAAGATGCATGGATGGATTATTGTTATTGGCAAAATCAGGATAGGAAGACACTTAAGCGAATCAATAAGCTGATTAAAGACATTCAACGGGATCCTTTCTCTGGTATTGGAAAGCCGGAACCCTTGAAGTATGACTTTCAAGGAGCTTGGTCTCGACGAATTGATGCTGAAAATCGTTTGATTTATATGATTGATGGTAAGAGTGTCGCCTTTCTCTCTTTTAAAGATCATTATTAGGTCTATCTTTGGTAGGCTTTTTTTACTTTCCGTAAATTATTTTCAAAAAGGTCAAAAAAGATCAAATAAAACTATTGACCTTTACTGACTAATGGTGTATGATAGTTACATAAGGATTTATCTTCCTTATAAGTCTTGTAGCATTAGCTAGATTATTGTAAAAAGGTAATTATAGCTTGGCTACAAAAAATGATAACAAAGGTCAAAAAAAGTCAAAAAAACTATTGACTATTACTGACCAATGTTGTACAATATAAACATAAGGAAATGAAATCCTTATGAAGGCTGTGTCAATAGCCCATATACCAATAAAAAGGATTGCAGCTAGTCTGCAAAAATTTTCATCTGAAAGGTCAGTAAAAGTCAAAACTAAATTCTTGACCCAAGCAGATGAAAGGTATATGATAAAGCTATAAGGAAAAAGGTTTCCTTAATCTACAAGTTTCTTTCTGAAAGAGGCTTAGAAGTTAGCTATATTGAGAGATTCACAGAAAGAAGGTGGCTCTTATGCTAAATGACAATTTATTTAAGACTGTGAAAGTTCTCAGTCTCCTACCAAGAGCAAAACCTGAAATTATTAGAAGAGTAGTTGAAGCTACTAAAAATTTTTAGGGTTTTGGTCAGTAAAAGTCAAAAAACACATTAACATAAAAATAACACTTAAAAAATTTCACAAGAAAACACAAAACGAGGTAATTATATGAACAACAACTTTAACAATATGGACGATCTTTTCAATCAATTGATGGGTAACATGGGTGGTTACCGTTCAGAAAACCGTCGCTATATGATTAACGGTCGTGAAGTGACACCTGAAGAATTTGCGATTTACCGTCAAACAGGTCAATTGCCTGGTAATGAAGGTGAAGCAGTGAACCCAACTCAACAACAAGGTAAAGGACCTAAACAAGATGGTATCCTTGCTAAACTTGGTCGTAACTTGACTGAAGAAGCTCGCGAAGGTAAATTGGATCCTGTTATCGGACGTAACAAAGAAATCCAAGAAGCTTGCGAAATCTTGGCTCGTCGTACCAAGAATAACCCAGTCCTTGTCGGGGACGCTGGGGTTGGTAAAACAGCCGTAGTTGAAGGTTTGGCTCAAGCCATCGTCAATGGTGATGTCCCAGCTGCTATCAAGAACAAGGAAATCATCTCAATTGATATTTCTGGACTTGAAGCTGGTACTCAATACCGTGGTAGCTTTGAAGAAAACATTCAAAACTTGGTAAACGAAGTCAAAGAAGCTGGAAACATTATCCTCTTCTTCGATGAAATCCACCAAATTCTTGGTGCCGGAAGCACTGGCGATGGTCAAGGGTCTAAAGGTCTTGCTGATATCTTGAAACCAGCTCTTTCACGTGGTGAATTGACAGTGATTGGTGCAACAACTCAAGATGAATATCGTAACACTATCTTGAAGAACGCTGCCCTAGCTCGTCGTTTCAACGAAGTTAAGGTCAATGCTCCTTCTGCTGAAGATACTTTCAAGATTCTCCAAGGTATCCGTGATCTTTATGAAAAACACCACAATGTTATCTTGCCAGATGACGTCTTGAAAGCAGCGGTTGATTTCTCTGTACAATACATTCCACAACGTAGCTTGCCAGATAAGGCTATCGACCTTGTCGATGTAACAGCTGCTCACTTGGCTGCTCAACACCCAGTGACTGATGTGAATGCTGTTGAACATGAAATTGAAGAAGAAAAAGCTAAACAAGAAGCTGCAGCTGCCAAAGAAGACTACGAAGCAGCTCTAAACGCTAAGGTTCGTATTGAAGAACTTGAAAAGAAAATTGCTAACCATACAGCAGACCTTAAAGTCACTGCAACTGTTAACGATGTGGCTGAGTCTGTAGAACGTATGACTGGTATTCCAGTGTCACAAATGGGTGCAACTGATATCGAACGTTTGAAAGATATGGGCCACCGTTTGCAAACTAAAGTTATCGGTCAAGATAAAGCCGTTGAAGCAGTGGCACGTGCCATCCGTCGTAACCGTGCAGGATTTGACGAAGGTAACCGTCCAATCGGTAGCTTCCTCTTTGTAGGACCTACTGGTGTTGGTAAAACTGAGTTGGCTAAACAATTGGCTCTTGATATGTTCGGTACTAAAGATGCCATTATCCGTTTGGACATGTCAGAATACAGCGACCGCACAGCCGTTTCTAAATTGATTGGTACAACAGCTGGTTATGTTGGTTATGATGACAATAGCAATACTTTGACAGAACGTGTTCGCCGTAACCCATACTCAATCGTTCTTCTCGACGAAATTGAAAAGGCTGACCCTCAAGTCATCACCCTTCTCCTCCAAGTTTTGGACGATGGTCGTTTGACAGATGGTCAAGGTAACACTGTCAACTTCAAGAATACGGTGATTATCGCAACTTCAAACGCAGGCTTTGGTTACGAAGCTAACTTGACAGAAGATGCGGACAAACCAGAATTGATGGATCGTTTGAAACCTTACTTCCGTCCAGAATTCCTTAACCGTTTCAATGCTGTCATCGAATTCTCACACTTGAGCAAAGAAGATCTTTCTAAGATTGTAGATCTTATGTTGGTTGAAGTTAACAAGACTCTTTCTAAGAAAGACATTGACTTGGCAGTTAGCGAAGCTGCTAAAGAATACATGACTGAAGAAGGCTACGATGAAGTCATGGGTGTTCGTCCACTCCGTCGTGTGGTTGAACAACAAATCCGTGACAAAGTCACAGACTTCCACTTGGATAACCTTGATGCTAAACACTTAGAAGCTGATATGGAAGATGGTGTCTTGGTTATCAAAGAAAAAGATGCTGAATAAGAAGCATAAAACCTCCTAATCCTATTATGAAGCAGAGATGTTAGACGTCTCTGCTTTTCTTTTTATAAATTTTTTAGACTTTCCTTGGGTGCTACGGACGGAAGCGACTTCCTAACGGAATTCCATTCCTAAGATTTGAGCGTAGGTCTCAAATCTTCCGAGTGAGAGAAGCAATAGGGCTTCTCTCACTTTTAGCACTGCGGAAAGTCTTGTTTTGTGTATAGCTGTGACTTTTATATTTATTCTTAAATATAAAATGAGATAAAACTGTTTAAATTATAATAATCTAAAAACTAATTTAAATTTAGATTCTATTTTCAAGAAAACGTTGACAACGTATATATATATATATAATGTTTACAGAAAATTAAATTTAGGTGAGGAATTCTTATGAAAAAGAAAAATTGTTTATTTACTTTTGCAGTAATTTTACTATCTATAGCACTAACAGGTTGTTCGGCCAGTAAAAACTTAATAAATACTGCAAAAAATATTTCAGGAAGAGTTACAAGTAAATCTTCAAGTTCTTCAACAACGTCAAGTTCTTCAGGTTCTGTAAGTTCAAGTAATTTTAACCCTCAGGACACATCTGATGCCACAATTGAGAGTATTTCAACCTATAACGACTATCTAACGATGTATTCGAAAATTGTTGATGAATATCTAACGAATTATCAAAATGCTGTTGCTGGTACAGTACTTGATGACGCAAATACAATTGAGCAAATGAAGCAAGAGTCATTAAAGTCTTTGGAAGAACAGAAGAAAGAATACGGTCCGATGGGAAATACTAAGATTGTTGGTAAAGATAGTCTAGTTGAATTCTTGAAAAATTACCGTAATGGGTTGAAAGAATATACAGATAATATTTCAACCCAAATTCAATAATATAATTAAGGAGAACAAATGAAAACAAAAACATTAGCTGTCACAAATGGAGTAGTAGGACTAATCGGAGGAATCTTTCTTCTTTTTGGAATCTGGTTTATTTTAGGTGTAGCATCTTCGGGATCAGAGGTTGCGACTGGATTAATGACTTTATTTGTATATCTTGTAAAGTTAGCCCTACTAGTACTTGGAATAGTTGGTGCTGTCTATTATAAAGGAGATACTCCGGTAGGAACTGCTCCTAGTGTACTCTTGATTGTTGGAGGAGCGATTTCTCTTATTCCTTTCTTAGGATGGATTGGCGGAATCTTAGGAATAATAGGTGGTTCATTGTATCTAGCGAGCCTGAAAAAATTTCTTTAATAGATGAATATGAGAAAATTATTTCAAGGAGTGTAAAATGGATTTATTTTGGCCAATGTTTTTCTTTATGGCATTCGTGGTAATTATCATGATTTTTGCTACAATTTCAGAGGTAATCAATAAATTAGGTAATATAGCAAAATGGCTCGGTTTAGGAGCGATAGCAGGAAATGTAATAAATAATAAAATCAATTCAGACACTGCTATAAAACAAGGTAGAACTTGGAGGAAAAGTAGAAAAAATCGTAATAACGGATTTTTAGACGATTTTGAAGAGTTTGTCTCGCCATCTTATGAATCAGATGAAGAATATGAGTTGTCTGATGAAGAGAGCTTTAGAGAATATCAAGAATTTAAAAAGTGGAAAGCAACACAAAAAGGTAAGTAGCTTATGCTACTTACCTTTATTCTTTATCCTCACCTTGATACTTTTTCAAGCGTTCTTGGATGATATTGAGTCGGGGTTCGAGGTCTTTTTGGAAGACGCGTTTTTTATAGTTGAGGTCTTGTTTCATATCAGAGAGAACAAGGTTTTGTTCCTTGATGATGTCAAGGTTACGTTTGATATTGTCTAAATCGTAGGAGATATTTTCTCGAGATTGGTTGAGGTCTAGGATTTCCTCTTTGATGTCTTCACGTCGTTTATAGGCGTAGTAGGCACCGTAGGCAAGAGCTCCAAGAGCTAGAAAGCGTCCGATTTTCATTCTGTTACCTCTTTAGCGATGCTGTCAGCAAGGTCGGCCAGGGCAGCGAAGTCTGGTTCGTGTTCGTCAAATCCCATGTGGATACCATCGTCTGCACCGTAACGAGGAACGAGATGAATATGAGCGTGGAAGACGGTTTGTCCAGCAACTTCTTCGTTGTTATTAAGGATATTCATGCCGATTGCTCCAGTTGCTTTTTGCACGGCACGAGCAATTTTTGGAACACGGCTAAAGACAGTCTCAGCGGTCTCAGCAGACATTTCTAAGATGTTACGAACGTGCTCTTTAGGAATAACCAAGGTATGTCCTTTTGTAGCTTGTGAAATATCGAGGAAGGCTAGAACCTTGTCGTCCTCGTAGACTTTTGATGAAGGGATTTCTCCAGATATAATTTTACAGAAAATACAATTATCCATAATAACGACCTTTCCATGAGTTTTTGTTATAATAGATTATATCATACCAAAGAGAGAAAAGATAATGCTTAAATTAGAAAAGGTGACGGGTGGTTACGCTAATATTCCCGTCCTAAAAGATGTGACTTTTGAGGTGGCTGATGGTGAATTAGTTGGTCTCATTGGTCTTAATGGTGCTGGGAAATCAACAACAATTAACGAGATTATTGGTCTCTTAACACCTTATGGGGGACAGATTGCCATTGATGGGTTAACTATTCAACAAGATTCAGCTAGCTATCGTCAGAAGATTGGCTATATTCCTGAAACGCCAAGTCTCTATGAAGAGTTGACGCTTCGTGAACATTTGGAAACGGTGTTGATGGCCTATGGTCTTGATGTGACTGAGGGGATGGCACGTGCGGACAAGTACCTCAAACTCTTTCGCTTAGATGAAAAGTTAGATTGGTTCCCGACTCAGTTTTCAAAGGGAATGAAGCAGAAGGTTATGATTATCTGTGCCTTTATTGTTAACCCCAGTCTTTTCATTGTTGATGAACCCTTCTTGGGTTTGGATCCCTTGGCAATCTCCGACCTAATTGAGCTTTTAGCTGAGGAAAAAGCTAAGGGCAAGGCGATTCTCATGTCTACCCACGTTTTGGATTCAGCTGAGAAGATGTGTGATCGCTTTGTGATCTTGCATCACGGTCAAGTCTTAGCACAGGGGACTCTCGAGGAGCTCCGTCAGACTTTTGGCGACGATAGTGCTAGTCTTAACGATATCTACATGCAGTTAACTAAGGGAGAATTGTTATGATAGCTAAGCTATTTAAGGAGCGTAGCAAGCGATTCAATGCCCGCTGTGCTAAGTATAGTCGCTACGTTTTTAATGATCATTTTATCTTGGTTCTTCTCTTTCTGCTAGGCTTTGTCTTAGTTCAGTATAGCCAGTTGCTGAAGCATTTTCCAAAAAATCCGTGGGCAATCATTCTTGGCCTGCTTGTGCTTTGTCTGTTATTACCTTTCTGGGGGAATATTGCGACTTATCTAGAACCTGCGGACAAGCACTACCTTTTGGTTAAGGAAGAAGAGGTGCTAGACCATGTTAAGAAGGCAACAGGGCGTGCTTTTAGATTTTGGGTAATAGTACAAACCCTGATTTTTATTTTGGTTATTCCTCTCTTTTTAGCCTTGGGACTTCCAGTTTGGGGAGTTATCCTTGTAGCTGTGGCTATGGCTATTCTTAAGTATGTTATTTTCCAGAGAAAGGCCCAACCTTTTTATAAGCAGTCTGGACTGAATTGGACTGAGGCTATTGCAGGAGAAAATAAGCGTCAACAATCGATCTTGAAGTTCTTTTCACTCTTTACAAATGTTAAAGGGATTACGTCGAGTGTTAAACGTCGTGCCTATTTGGATGGTATTCTCAAACGTACAAAGAAAGACAAGGAAAATACCTGGTATAATCTTTACCTAAGAGCCTTCTTGCGTTCTGGAGATTACTTTGCCCTTAGCCTACGCCTTTTTGCCCTAACGCTTTTAGTTATCTTTTTGGTTCCTGAAAAATGGCTGGCTATGGTGCTTGTGGTTGTTTTTGACTACCTCTTGCTCTTCCAGCTCACAGCGCTAAAATCACACTTTGCTTATCAGAGAATGGCTAACCTTATGCCAGTTGGAAAAGACATGCAGGTGAGCAATCTTAAGCGCTTGATTACTCAGATTGTACTTGTGCTGACTCTGGTCCAGGCTATTTGCCTCTTCGATCTTAAGTTTAGCCTGATTTTGGTTGGAATGATGCTGGTTTTGAGCTTTGCTTACCTACCGGCCAAGCTCAAGAAGATGATTGACTAACACCTATTAAATAAGTTAAAATAGAAACAAATGACTAAAGAAAAAGGAGATGCCTAGGTGACATCAACAGATAAAGATTTGAGCCTGACTCCTCTCAAAGGAAATAGTGGTAAGGCCTATATGGGAACTTATCCAAACGGAGATCGCGTCTTTGTTAAGATGAATACAACACCAATCTTGGCAGCTCTTGCCAAGGAACAGATTGCACCACAGCTCTTGTGGGCTAAGCGTCTGGGAAATGGTGACATGATGAGTGCACAGGAGTGGCTTGATGGTCGTATTTTGACCAAACATGACATGAATAGTAAACAGATTATCCAAATTCTTGGTAATTTGCACCGCTCTAAACACTTGGTTAATCAACTCTTGCAGTTGGATTATCATATTGAAAATCCTTTTGATCTTCTACATGAGTGGGAAGAAAATGCCGCTTATCAATTGCGTGAAAATGGCTTCCTTCAAGACGTTGTTAGAGATTTGAAACGTCATCTTCCAGAGTTTCGTGCGGAGATTGCAACAATTGTTCACGGAGATGCTCGTCATAGTAACTTTGTCATCACAACCTCAGGATTGATTTATTTGGTTGATTGGGATTCTGTACGTCTAACAGATCGTATGTATGATGTGGCACAAATCCTCAGCCATTACATTCCATTGGCACATTGGCCCCAGTGGTTGTCATACTATGGCTATAAGAACAATGACCTTGTGATGGACAAGATTTACTGGTATGGGCAATTTTCATACTTGACACAGATTTCCAAATTCTTTGATAGTCGTGATATGGAACATGCCAACCGAGAGATTTATGAACTTCGTAAATTCAGAGAGACCTTGCACAGATATTAGAAAGTAGACATGCGAGTTAGAAAACGTAAAGGTGCAGAGGAACACCTAGCTAACCATCCTCAGTACGTTATTCTTGAGCCGGAAGCTGCTAAAGGTAAGTGGCGTGAGCTTTTTGGTAATGATAATCCTATCCATATCGAGGTAGGATCTGGTAAAGGGGCCTTCATTACTGGTATGGCCCAACAAAACCCTGACATCAACTACATTGGTATTGATATTCAGTTGTCTGTTTTGAGCTATGCCTTGGATAAGGTCTTGGCCTCGGGTGCTGAAAATGTCAAGCTCTTGCGTGTGGATGGTTCAGCCTTGACCAATTATTTCGAAGATGGCGAAGTGGATATGATGTATCTGAATTTCTCAGATCCATGGCCTAAGAGTCGTCATGAGAAACGTCGTCTGACTTACAAGACTTTCCTAGATACTTATAAGCAAATTCTGCCTGAAAATGGAGAGATTCACTTTAAGACAGACAATCGTGGACTTTTCGAATACAGTTTGGCGAGCTTTTCACAGTATGGAATGGTTATCAACAAAGTTTGGTTGGACCTTCATGCAAGTGATTATGAGGGCAACGTCATGACTGAGTACGAGCGTAAGTTCTCAGAAAAAGGTCAGGTCATCTACCGAGTAGAGGCTCAGTTTAAAGATTAATTATTGAAAACTTGATTAAAAATAACGATTAGCCTATTGATGGCTAATCGTTTGATGTGGAGAGGTCGCATAGAGGCCGAGTGCGCACGCTTGGAAAGCGTGTAGTCCTTAACGGGGCTCGGGGGTTCGAATCCCCTCCTCTCCTTTGAGAAATAGACAAAGTGTCCCTTCCGTTTTAGAAGGGACACTTTTTAGGTATAGTAATTAAAAAGAAGATGGTTTTAACAGCTTTTTATGATAGGAGGACTCAATCCTTAGTCCCAAGGGCTCTGAATCCCTGCTACCCAACCGGTACAGAGGGCGCTAGTAATGTTAAAGCCACCAGTATGGGCACTGATGTCAAGTACCTCTCCTGCAAAGTGTAGGTGAGGGACTTTTTTACTTTCTAGAGTCTTGGGATTAATTTCCTTAAGATCAACGCCACCTTTAGTCACAAAGGATTTGGCAAGTGACATTTTACCTGTGATTGGAATTTCCATGCCCTTAAGCTGACTGATAATATTTTCCAAGTCTTTGGGATGCAGTTGTTTAACCTTGCTATCAGCCTTGTCTTCTGCTAGGAATTCAGCGACACGCTCAGGTACAAGAGCTTTGAGGGTGTTTTTGACAGATTTCTCGCGATTTTCCTCAAAGTAAGCCTTGAGATTTTCTTGGCTTTGGTTGGGAAGAAAGTCCAGATGAGCTATCTCACCACCCTTGACAAAACTGGAAAGACGTAGGGCAGCTGGGCCAGATAGGCCAAAATGGGTGAAGAGAAGGTCATGGGTAATCTTGTGCTTGCCATAGGACAGAGTGACATCATCAAGAGAAATTCCTTGTAAGGCCTTGTGGGGGAAGTCGGTTAGGAGTGGACTTTCCGCAGCTTCAAGATCAGTGACTTGGAGCTTAAAATGACGGGCAATATCATGTCCAAAACCAGTTGAACCAGTCGATGGGTAAGATTTTCCTCCAGTTGTAACGATGAGTTTATCACTGGTAAAAGTCTGGTCTGAAGACTTAACTTGGAATTGCTCATCAACCTTTTTGACGGAGACAACTTCTGTATTGGTGAGGATGCTAGCACCAAGTTCCTGAATTTTATTTTCTAGAGCTTGGATGATGGTCCGTGATTTATCTGTCTTAGGGAAGACACGTCCGTGATCCTCAACCTTAAGTTTGACACCATTGTCCTCGAAAAAAGCAATGATATCGTGGTTATCAAACTGTGAAAAGACGCTATAGAGGAAACGGCCATTACCTGGAATACCTGCTAGAAGATCGTCTAAAGTCCCGTTGTTAGTAACATTACAACGTCCACCACCAGTACCAGCTAGTTTCTTACCGAGACGTTTATTTTTTTCAATCAGAAGGGTTTGTTGGCCATAAAAGGCTGAGGCAATAGTCGCCATCATGCCAGCAGGACCCCCACCAATAACGATAGTATCAAAATGTTTCATGCCTTTATTTTAGCATAATTTAAAAAGGGAGAATAGTTTGTAAATGGTCAGTTTTTTTAGATAATTTATGTTAGAATAGGAGTAGAAGTTTAAATTAGAATAGTTATTAACTATGGAGGAAAATATCGTGTCTGAAAATAACATGAAACACCGTTCATCTGTCTACGATAGCATGGTTAAATCACCTAACCGTGCCATGCTTCGTGCGACTGGGATGACGGATGATAGTTTTGAAAAGCCTATTGTTGGGGTTATCTCAACTTGGGCTGAGAATACACCATGTAATATCCACTTGCACGGTTTTGGTCAAATTGCCAAAGAAGGTGTTAAAGACGCGGGTGCTTGGCCAGTTCAATTTGGTACGATTACTGTTGCAGATGGTATTGCCATGGGGACACCAGGGATGCGTTTCTCATTGACATCTCGTGATATCATCGCTGACTCAATCGAAGCAGCTATGGGTGGTCACAACGTCGATGCCTTTGTTGCTATTGGTGGTTGTGATAAGAACATGCCTGGTTCTATGATTGCCATTGCTAACATGGATATTCCAGCGATTTTTGCCTATGGTGGTACCATTGCACCAGGTAACCTTAACGGTAAGGATATTGACTTGGTTTCTGTTTTCGAAGGTATCGGTAAATGGAACCACGGTGATATGACCGCAGAAGAGGTTAAAGATCTTGAATGTAATGCCTGCCCTGGCCCTGGTGGTTGTGGTGGTATGTATACTGCCAACACAATGGCGACAGCAATCGAAGTAATGGGGATGAGCCTTCCAGGATCATCATCTCACCCTGCAGAATCAGCTGAGAAGAAAGCAGATATCGAAGAAGCAGGTCGTGCAGTTGTTAAGATGCTTGAACTAGGTCTTAAGCCATCAGATATCTTGACACGTGAAGCCTTTGAAGATGCCATCACTGTCACAATGGCACTTGGTGGTTCAACAAATGCGACACTTCACTTGCTCGCTATTGCTCATGCAGCTAACGTTGATTTGACACTTGAAGATTTCAACGATTTCCAAGAGCGTGTGCCTCACTTGGCTGACTTGAAACCTTCAGGTCAATATGTCTTCCAAGACCTTTACAATGTTGGTGGTGTACCAGCCGTTATGAAGTACCTTCTTAAGAATGGTTTCCTTCACGGTGATCGTATCACATGTACTGGTAAGACTGTTGCAGAAAACTTGGAGGCCTTCGATGATTTGACACCAGGTCAAAAAGTCATCATGCCGCTTGAAAATCCTAAACGTGCTGATGGTCCATTGATTATCTTGAAAGGTAACTTGGCTCCAGAAGGTGCGGTTGCCAAAGTATCAGGGGTTAAAGTTCGTAACATCACTGGTCCCGCTAAAGTATTTGACTCAGAAGAAGATGCCATCGAAGCAGTTCTTTCTGATGAAATCGTTGATGGCGACGTAGTTGTTGTACGTTTTGTAGGTCCTAAGGGTGGTCCTGGTATGCCAGAAATGTTGTCATTGTCTTCAATGATCGTTGGTAAAGGTCAAGGGGACAAGGTTGCCCTATTGACAGATGGACGTTTCTCAGGTGGTACTTACGGACTCGTTGTTGGTCATATTGCTCCTGAAGCTCAGGTTGGTGGACCTATTGCCTACCTCCGTACAGGTGATATGGTTACAGTTGACCAAGATACCAAAGAAATTACGATGCACGTTTCAGACGAAGAGTTGGCGAAACGTAAAGCCGAAACTGAGTTGCCACCACTTTATAGCCGTGGTGTCCTAGGTAAATACGCTCACATCGTTTCTTCAGCGTCACGTGGTGCTGTTACCGACTTCTGGAACATGGATAAATCAGGTAAAGCCTAATGATATAAAACAAAATCACACCGGACATTTGTTCGATGTGATTTTTTGATATTAAATCCTGAGACAGTTGTTGGCAGTATGATGACAAGTAATGGTTTCTCTGTTGTTACTCTAGTAAAAAACCGGTTGGAAATGTCCAATCGGTTTTCCTTTTATTTTCCGCCTCGAGGTGAGATACCAAGAGCGATACGTCCATAACGACTGATTCGTGTCATCTTCCAGACCGGTGAATAAGTGGTTTCCACCTTGACAGAGTTAATACCGTCAATGGATTTTAGCTTTTCAGCGATTTCATAAGGCATAGTCTCTTCACAGCCACAACCAGTATCAGTAAAGGTCATAAGGAAGTAGCAGTGGCCATTTTCATCGACAGTGATTTCATAAATCAAACCAAGATTGTAAATGTCTAGCTCAATCTCAGGATCGAATACAGTGGTCATTTGTTCGACGATTGGCTCTAAGAAGGGCTGGGCCAAATCATTGACCTTAATATCATCACGGAAGTTTTTCATAGGACTCATTCTTTCTATTTTGCTTTTGTTTATTATGGCATAATTTAGGGCTTTTTTCAATCTCGGATGGCAATATGAGGCTTTAGTAAGCGAGTAAAGTAACAATAAAAAAACTCCAACAGTCAAACCGTTGAAGATAATGTGATTTATGCTTCAATATCAAGTCGTTTTGCAACCAAGGTTGCTCTAATACCATCAAAAATTGGAGCAAGAATGAAAATCCCAAACCTTGTGGAATTGTTCCCACCATTCCTAGATACAACAGATCTGATACCGACCAAACCCAATTTGGAAGTACCGATTGTTTAAGTCAAAGACTTTCCTTCTATATACATTTATACCCACACATAGTTTACCAAAAGCTTAGCTTCCTATCAAGTAAATTGTTTGAAGAGTGAAAGGAAAAAAAGTCCTTCAGATATCCAGAATAACTAGTCAAATTGACAGAAAGGAGTGATTGTGATATTCTCATAGTAAGACATTTCAAGAGAAAATGAGGCTATTATGAGTATTGAAAAGACAGTCAGCGAGATTGCTGAAATCCTTGGTGTTAGTCGTCAAGCAGTCAATAATCGTGTCAAACAACTTCCAGAAGAAGATCTAGAAAAAAATGCTAAAGGGGTTACTGTCGTTAAACGCAGTGGCTTGATTAAGTTGGAGGAAATTTACAAGAAAACCATCTTTGACGATGAGCCAATCGATGAAGAAACAAAACAACGTGAGTTGTTGGAGATTCTTGTAGACGAGAAAAACTCTGAGATTGCCCGTCTCTATGCTCAGTTGAAGGCTAAGGACGAACAGTTGTCTAACATGGATGACCAATTGCGTGTCAAAGACGTTCAAATCGCCGAAAAGGACAAGCAAATTGATCAACAGCAGCAATTGACCTTGACTGCTATGAAGGACAAGGAAGAGCTTAAACTGGAACTTGATGAGGCTAAGGTTGAGGTTGACGAAGCCAAGGCCCAAGTGGAAGAAATCCAGACCAAACAGGAAGAAGCTTCTAAAAAAGGTTTCTTTGGACGTCTATTTGGAAAATAAAAAAGAAGCTGGGACTCAGTCTCAGCTTTAACTATTGTAGGAGATTAAAATGGAAAATTTAGAAACATATATTGCCTTTGATTTGGAGTTTAACACAGTGGATGGTGTTAGCCATATTATCCAAGTATCGGCCATTAAGCTGAATCAGCATGAGGAAGTGGACCAGTTTGATTCTTTCGTCTATTCGGATGTTCCTTTGCAATCCTTTATCAATGGTTTGACTGGAATTACAGCGGATAAGATTGCCAAGGCACCGAAGTTAGAGTCCGTTCTAGCGGATTTTAAATCATTTGTTGGTGACACTCCACTTATTGGCTACAATGCTCTTAAATCAGATTTGCCTATTCTAGCTGAAAATGGTTTAGACTTGGAAGAGCAATATGCTTTAGATGTTTTCGATGAGGCCTTTGACCGTCGTGCTTCTGATTTGAACGGTATTGTTAACCTCAAGTTGACTAGTGTGGCAGATTTCTTTGGAATCAAGGGACACGGTCATAACAGCTTGGAGGATGCTCGTATGACTGCTCAGATTTACGAGAAGTTTCTCGAATTAGATGAGAATGCCAAACTTTTGGAGCAACAGGAAGAAGTCAGTAACAATCCTTTTGCTGCCTTAGGTTTGGGTGGCCTTTTCGACTAGGGCTTTACAGAAGCTGTAAAGGGTGTAAAGAGTGATAGCTAACTTTTTCTGTAAGAAAAGAAAATCCTCTAGGGTTAGGGCTTGCATATTACCTTGCGTTATAAGGTAGAATCTAGGTATCAAGGGTGGCCAAAGTCCTCCTTTGATAGAAAATCTTAAAAGGAGGTGACTGAGATGTCGCAGTTTTCAACAGGAGAGTTGGCTAAGGCAGCAGAAGTGTCTGTTAGGACTGTCCAGTACTATGATCAACGAGGTATCTTGACGCCGTCTGAAGTCACAGAAGGTGGTCGGAGAATTTATCACGAATCAGACTTGGAACGCCTGCAAGTCATTTGTTTCTTAAGAGATTTGGACTTCTCAATCAAACAAATCAAGAAACTCTTGCAAGAGGAGAATAGGGAACAGGTTTTAGAGCTTTTGTTGACAGACCAAATCGAGAGTTTGGAAAAGTCTTCGAAGGAAATAGAGGTCAAACTAAAACGTGCCCGTCACTTGCAAAAAGCTACTGCTAAACGGCGTCAACTTTCGCTGGAAGATTTGTCAGACATTTCACGTCTTATGGAAAATCAAAAATCATGGCGAAATTTGCAGTTGAGAATGTATGGGAGTGTCGTTCTAACCTCCCTTCTTTATCTGATAGGTCTACTGATAGTTTTTTATTATTTTAAGGATCCCAGAGGTTTGTTTATTGTCTGCCCTGCATTTTTAATAGCCATAAATTTAGTGGTGTTTCACTATAGAAAGCAGTTTGAATACCTCTGTCCTAACTGTCATAGGACTTTTGATCCTAGTTCTAAAGAGTTTGCTCTTGCCGGACATACACCAAGGACTCGGAAACTGACTTGTCCTCATTGTCATGTGAAGACCTACTGTCTGGAGTTGGCTAAGACTAAAACGAAATAAATTTATCGAATATAAAAAAACGCTTGAGAATGACTTCTCAGGCGTTTTTAGCTTATTCAACTGAACTTAGAGCTTCGAGCATATTAAGTTTGGCAAGGCGTTTGTTAACGACAAAGCCAAGGATAATAAGAATGAAGCCGATAAGAACAGCTGGTAAAAGGTAGGTAGCCAAACCGAGAGATGGATCGAACATGATACGATCTGGCGGAATGATGCTTACCATATATTGGTGGAGTGCTTGTCCAAGACCAAACCCTACGAAGATACCGATGATAGAAAGGTAAATGGTTTCACGATAGATGTAGAGGGATACTTCATTATTGTAGAAACCAAGAACCTTAACGGTTGAAAGTTCGTGGATACGTTCTGAAACGTTGATGTTAGTTAGGTTATAGAGAACAACCACAGCAAGGAGAATGGAAACCGTAATCAAAATACCAATAACCTGTGTCAATGAATTGACCATAGTGCTGATTTGCAGTTTAAGGTTGTTGTTTTGAACAACACCGTAAACATTTGGCAAGTTGATAAATTTGGCTGCCATATTTTCAACATTTTGCTTAGTTGGTTCAGCGAGAGTAACAAGGTTGGCATTATTCACTGAAGGTGTCCCAAAAGCTTTTTGGTAGTAGCTAGCATTCATAAAGAGGAAATGCCCCATGTACATTTCAGTGATACCAGCTATCTTAATCTTGACAGATTCATCCTGACTGTTTTGCACAGTAATGGTATCTCCGACCTTGAGGTTTAGAAGTTTTGCCATTTTTTCAGAGATAATTGCTCCCTCATTAGATAGCTTGAGAGTCTTATTGCGGTCTCGGTCATGTAAGCTAACGTAACTGTCAATGAGTTTTTCGTCACGGTCGTTAAAGACAAGGGTTGAGATTTCTTGGGTGTCCTTATTGGTACCGGCAATTTTTTGCAAGGTTTCAAAATGGACATTCAAGTATTCTTTGACGTCTTTGCTATCGAGGAGTTTAGTGAGTTCCTCATCCAGAGCACTTGACGCATTTGGTTGCTTGGCAACAATCATATCATAGTGAATGATGTCTTCAAACTGTTGCTGGTTAAGGTTAGATACAGAAGATCGAATTCCTAAACCTGCGAAGAGAAGTGCAATAGAACCTGCGACACCAAAGAGGGTCATAAACATCCGTTGCTTATAGCGGAAAATATTACGCATGGTAACTTTTTCCGTAAAGCTGAGACGTTTCCAAAGCGGTGTGATGCGCTCTAGGACAATCTTAGCTCCTGCTCGAGGTGGTTTTGGAAGGAGGAGTTGGGAAGGCTTTTCCCAGAGCTCTTTCTTGGCAACCACAAAGGCAGGTAGCACAGCAGATAAGAGACCTAAAAGGAAGGCCACAAGGGTAAGTCCTAAGTAGAAGTGCAATTCAAAAGCAGGAAGCTGCAAATCGCTCTTATAAGTGTTGTGAATTAGAATCGGAAGTAGTGTATGACCGGTAATAACACCTGCGGTTGTACCAGTAATACTCGTTATCAAACCATAAATGACGAATTTATGGATAATTCGCGAATTACTGTAGCCTAGGGCGTTGAAAATACCAGCCTTACCACGCTCTTCTTCAACAAAGCGTCCCATGGTTACAAAGGTAACCAAAGCTGCCATAAAGTAGAGAGCGACAGGGAAGATGTTACTCACATCGTGAATGATGTTAATATTACTTTCATAAGCAACATATCCCTCGGAACCCGGAATCTCTCGACGTGAGTAGAATTGATAGCTAGGCGCTGGTAAATTATCAACCATTGCTTGACTTTCTTCGAGTTCTTTTTGCTTGGCTTCAATCTTGGTAGTAGCTTCTTTGACACTAGCAGCTTCAGCAGCGTTGCTTGTAGCCATTTGCTGGGTCTGTGCGAGGGCTGTTTCAAGTTCTTGTTTAGCTTGAGTAATTTGAGCTTGAGACTGAGACTTGATCTCAGTTAGGCGTTTCTCAGGTTCATCTTTAAAGAGTTTCTTAAGTTCAGCCTTTCGTTCAGAAATCTTATTTGCGTATTCCTCACTAAAAGGACTAACATTTTCCAAATCCTTGTAGCGGATGCGGGCAATCATGTAATCGTTAGAGGTGAAGTCCGTCTCTGGAACAATGGCGTAGCCATCTAGTTTCCCCGTACCAGCGCTGGCATTACCAAGACGGTTCCTAGAGAGAAGTTCAGAGGAATTAACAAAACCAGTAATGGTATATGTTTGTTCCTTTAACTGTTTTTGCCCTGAGCTATCTACTGGCTCAGAAAAGTTAATCTTATCTCCGACGCTATATTCTTCTTTATAAGTTGAGGAAAGAGCGATTTCTCCGTCCTTAGTAGGAAGTTTCCCCTCAATAAGGTCGTAAGTGGAGATTTTCTTAGGTTTAGAGAAGATACGAAATGCCGTATTCGTCCCCTTGACGACAGCATCTTTGAAATAACCATACTCGATGTCTACATTCTTCTTTTTAATTGTATTGAGAAGGTCCTGATCGGTTTGGTTGATACTGTAAGTACTGATTAAGCTCAAGTCAGCTGTTTGATGAGTCTTGAAGAAGTGTTCTCCAGTTTTCTTCATATTAGGAGAAGTTACTTTAAGACCAATCAAGGCAAAGGATCCCAGTGCCATAAGTAAGGCAATAGAGAGCATACGCCCTTTAGAAGCTACAAAGGTTCGCCAAACATCTTTCCAATAAGTTGTTTTTTTCATGACGTTGCTCCTTTCTAGTATTCCAAGTCCTCGATTTTTTGTGGATTAGGATTAAGTTCCACACTCTTAATCTTGGCATCGTGCATTCGAATGACACGATCGGCAATTGGAGCTAGAGAAGCATTATGGGTCACGATAATAACAGTTGTTCCCTGTTTGCGAGCCATTTCTTGAAGGAGGGTCAGGATTTGTTTCCCTGTTTGATAATCCAGAGCCCCTGTTGGTTCATCACAAAGAAGAATCTTTGGATTTTTGGCAACGGCGCGTGCAATAGCGACACGTTGTTGCTCCCCACCAGATAGTTGTGATGGGAAGTTGTCTAAGCGGTCTCCCAAACCGACTTCGACCAGTGTTTGAGTAGCATCTTTAGCGTTTGGAACGATTTCAGATGCTAGTTCGACGTTTTCCCTGGCCGTAAGGTTAGAAACTAAGTTGTAAAATTGGAACACAAAGCCAACGTCCTCACGACGATAGGTTGTAAGTTCTTTGGCTGTGTATTCAGAGATATCCTTACCATCAATAATGACGCGGCCTTCGTCATTGGTGTCCATACCACCCAAGATGTTAAGAACAGTTGATTTCCCAGCGCCAGAGGCACCAAGAATAACGACAAGCTCCCCTTTTTCGATATCAAAGCTTACGTCGTTGTTTGCGATAATTTCCAGATCACCGGTTTTATAGCGTTTATAGCTATGCTTCATTTGAATATAAGCCATGAATTTCCCTTTCATACGAAAATAATGATGCTGATAATTACCTATCTTTCCGTACTCTATTGTAACGGATTTTCCTTGGAATATCTAGGTTTTGAGGCAAAAAAAGGGTTAAAAGTGGAGAAGTTCTTCTTACATGTGACAGAAATGTGGACGAAGCGCTTACATATGAGAAAATACTATTTCAAATGAGCTTTGAGTAAGGTGAAGATTTGGTGAAATAGTTATAAAGTTAGGTTATTTTTAGTCTTTTACGGAGTGGATATACTATTTTTTTCAATTTCCATAATTATCGGAGAGTTTAGGTCGGTAAATACTTCATCATAGGGGTGCCAAAGGGGATCTAGTTTTCCGTCAAAGTTGATGATAGATAAAGAGTTTTTTCATAGTTTCTAGCAATGACGTATCCAGAATACGGACATTTTTTTTGAATTTGGAGGATACATTTTCTATATGGGGAAAGTTATTTATGAGGAAATAGAGGGCTTTTCGTAATGATTTTTTGTGTGTTAGTTATTTTTAAAGAAGTTGTAAACACCTTAAATATATATATCTAAATGAGAGATGTGCATCTTTAAGATTAGTTATTTATTATGGGGTATTCCATAAAGTTACCCTTAAATCCTTTTGTTGTGGCATTCTTTTGACTAATAGAGGAATTCTAGTTCCTAATCTTATTTTAGGATGTTGAGAATTCGACTTCCTGTCTCAAGAATTCTTTTTTATAATTACATTTAAAGTGTTTTGACAAAATTTTCTTATCCGATAAAATTTTTTTGGAGATAAGTCAGCAAAAGTGCTTTCTGAAGAATCTGTCTAAAAAACAACTATTATTTCCCTAAGTACTACTTAAAGAAATTACCATTTGCATAACGTAAAAAAGCTAATCTGATAATAGATTAGCATCAATTTTAAGACATGAAGTTGTCATTTATTTAAAATGCTTAAAAATTAAAGAAACGCTTGAAATCAAGGGGGTTGCATGCTAATATTGTTATCTGGGTGAAGGGGTGGTCAAACAGCTCAACCAACCTTTTGCCTCCTACAGCAGTAAATAGGACGCCTTGTTAGCCAGTTAGAGCTAACCAAATAAATAGTGAGGGATTTATGATTAAGAACAAAGATAATGGTTTTATCGGCAAAGCAATAATCAGCTTGATTGCTACTTTGGGGACTCTGGCTCTATTCATGGGTACCAGTGGGGCCTCGGCTGACGTCAAAGAAACTCCTAAACTTGATTTAGATGCCAATATGACTAAGGTTCAAACCGTTAGTGATGAGGACTTGAAGAATCATGATGGGCAAGCTCAGGATACGAAGAAGCAGGAAACACCTGGACAAAAACAGCCAGAAACTGAAGAATCTAAGACTACAGATGAGGAAACTCCTGACTACATCGTTATCGCCGAGGTAGTGGATTCGTCGGAGCATAAGCAAGACTCTAATCAAGTGGTTGATGGAGTAGCTCAAACGCTTGACCCAGACTTGTTGAATGAGATTTTAGCTCAAACTAGCGAGGTTGGAGAATACCAGATTTATGTCAAGAATGATGATGAACTATTGATCTCAGGACCTGTACCTTCCCAAACAGCGAATGAGGATGTGAATTACCCTACTTTAGAAAGTTCATTGGATTCAGCGAGTATTTACTTAGGTCAAAAGAATCGTTATAAATTGGCAAACGAAGAAGACGCACAGTCAGGTCTTGCCTTGGTTGAAGAATAAAATTTTTATATGACTAACACAAAAAGACTTGGATTTCTTGTCCAAGTCTTTTGTATGTTATGACTGAGTTGCTAGATGAGTATATAGAAAAAGGAACCGCGAGATTCCTTTTCATTTTTTAGAATGGCAATTTACCTGCAAAGGCACCCATTGATTTTTTAGTCGCTTCGTCAATTTGTTCAAGAGCATTGTTAAGTGCTTGAACAGTCATATCTTGGAGTGTTTCCACATCATCAGGATCTACGACAGCATCAGCGAAAGTGATGTTAACTACTTTTTTGTCACCAGTTAATTCAGCAACGACCAAGTCTTGGGCTGATTTTCCAGTGAAGGTTGTAGCAGCCAATTCAGCTTGACTTTTTTCCATTTGTTTCTGAAGCTTTTGAGCTTGCTTCATCATGTTTTGCATGTTCATCATAATATTTTCTAGATTCCTTTCATATCAAGGGTTTAGCCCCTGTTTCTTAAATTTTACTGCCCACTTCTGCCCAGAAATAAGTAGTATAAAAATCTTAACTATTATACCATGTTTAGCTTGATTAACAAAGTGAGGAGAAGTATTGGAGGAATTTGTTAAGACTTGATTTTTTCTTGTTCATAAAAATGTTAGATCAGTTACAAAGCCACGAATCCTTAAATTATGAGACTTGTTAAAAATAGTGTACAATGGTTTGTTGTTAATCCGATCAAGAAATTGTTTGGTCGTAGAAAAAGAAAGAGAAGATGACAATGCAAAAAAGAAATATTTTAGCGATTTTTATAGGACTATTTTTAGGGTTGGTTACAGTCATGGGAATGAGCCTATTTACCTTTATTAATTTAAAATTTAACTCTGTTTATTATGCTCAGCATATTCCTCATAAGGAAGGGACAGAGCCAGATCTCGTTATGTTGGTAGAGAATATGGGATGGATTTATACACCGGAGATTGATGGTATTCGATACGTCGATGATGGAACAAATGCTATTTTAAATACTAATAGTAAATCTTTTTTAACAAAAAGCTCAGGAAGCTTTTTATATGATAAGGATAATATGATTATCGGTTTTGACAGTACGTTTAGATTTGAGGACGTCAGTTATTTTTCAGAAGAAGCAAAAAGAATTCAAGTTAATGAATCGAAAATTAAACGAGAGATTAGGAAAAATTTTTCCCCAATTATGAAGGTTCAAACAAAACCCTTTATCAATCTTCAGTGGTTGTTTAATTTAATTTATCAAAGTAGGTTTAACTAGAGAAAAAGGAAAGAGAAGATGACAAAGCAAGAAAGAAATATTTTAGCGATTTTTGTAGGACTATTTATAGTGTTGGTTACAGTCTTAGGAATGAGCCTATTTACCTTTATTAATTTAAAATTTAACTCTGTTTATTATGCTCAGCATATTCCTCATAAGGAGGGGACAGATCCGGATGTCATTATGCTAATGGAGAATATGGGTTGGGCCTACACACCGGAAATAGAAGATATTAGCTATGATGATGATGGAATGTACGCTATAACTAGAAATAAAGGAACGAAAACGTCTATATTAGGTCTTT
>ERZ1036424.180-NODE-180-length-41392-cov-44.768416_pt1 | contig 41392 bp, 51 predicted proteins | sample MGYA00514221_ERZ1036424 | MGnify/ENA primary metagenome ERZ1036424 (study PRJEB33795, sample SAMN09464939) | human gut metagenome | host: Homo sapiens | place: USA: Stanford, California | collected 2016-11 | study: EMG produced TPA metagenomics assembly of the... | reverse complement strand
TGGCGGGTACCGCTGGAGCTGTGGGCGGTTCTTCCGTCGTAGGTATATTACTGTAGCTGAGGAACAATTTAAGTTCTTCACAAAGGGATACATAATTTTTTGCTTCAAAAGTAATTCTGATCATGAGGAAATCCTTTCTAGTTAATATCTAAATAATGCCGTGAACGTGTAACAGCATGAGAATACAAACACCTAAGATGATGAATATGACTTGGCATGCTCTAGTCACCCAGGTATCAATCTTAGTAAGTCGATTAGTAACAATCTTTTCACGTTTAGATTGTTCCCGTAGAGACTTACTTACATCCCACGGACTAGGCGGAGCTGTTTTACGCGCTTCAGTTGAAAGCAACTGCTCTATTGCAGTATCTTTCACTATCCGTTTTCTTCTATTCTTTCGGGCCATTCGCAATACCTCCTAAGATAATTGTTCTTTGGGTTTCGCCGGACACCGTATTATTCGTACCAAAGGCTATGCCGTTTGGGGCAGATACTGTATTTTGAGTACCCGCCACGAAGGCGGATGTAGCGTTTGTAGATGTAGTATTATTCGTACCAATAATTAGGCTTGCGTCCCCATTAGCGGTGCCGTTAGGGCCTAAGTTACTTCCTTGTGCGAATACGTTAACCGCTAGCGCGGAGATTGCGAGCGTGGATGCAATTACTTTCTTGTTCATAGTTCAAATACCTCGTATAATATAAGTGTCAAAATTATTTTGATGTGGCCGTGTCAGTAGTTCCAGTACTGATGCGGTCATTTTCTTTTGGGCGTTTAAGAATATCGAAGTCAGAAGGACCGCCGATATCAACTTGTGCGTGTGCCCAGGAGTCATAGTCAAAGCCAAATTTCTTAAGCTCGACTACGGCCTGCTTACCTGAAGCGGAACGATCGATAATAGCGTTTAGCGCATTACGTGCTGACTTCAGCTTACGAATCTCAATTTCGTAAGGTTTGGCCACTTCAAGGACTGCGTGCCATTTTTGGCCCTTCTCAGAGTTAACATCGAGATTGTCATACCACCATTCGTGGAGCGGTTTGCACATACGCTTGATGAAGTTGTCCGCATCAGGTACGAGCTTAGTAGCTAGTGTGCCATAGCCGAGTTCTTCCATACGTTGGGCGCCTTTACGTGCTTCACGTAAGCCATTAATAACTTTGTGGAACGCTTCAGCAGCTGCTACACGTCCGTCAGCCTCAAGGCTAATGTAGTGTGATTCGAGCGCTACGCTTTCCGCTTCTGTTTGCTCTAAGAGCCGAGCGTTGTACAGACTTCTGACAAAAGTCCGTACGTTGTTCTTTGTAGGGTTCTGCATAGGAACCTCCTTTCTGCTAAATTGCAAAATATACTACTAGGGCTCCGTACCAATTGGCCATCATTGCCCATGTGAGGGATACCTCACTTAATACTGGCTAAAGTCAAATAATAATCCGATATCGATACTTAGCTTATCCGCCAAGATAACTGCCTTCCTAAAGGACATCGACTTATTGGTGCCTTTGAGATGGCTGTATAGGGTTGCATAGTGCATCCCGCACATCTCAGCGACGTCTTGAATGGATAAGCCCTTATCAGCTAGCACCTTACGGAACACTGCCGGCTTCATGCGATAACCAAAACGATTGCCCCAAGTCTTTTGTTGAATCGAACACTGGTCGAATAGGAAGTCTATTCGATGACCAAGTCCTTTAGCGACTAACCTGGCCGTGCATATCCGCACCGGTAAGTGCTTGGATAATTTGACCAGGGTCGTGGAACTGACTCCGATGACTTCGCCGAAACTGCATAACCCGTATGGTGTGTTATCATAAATCAACTTCTTAAGGTCAAAACTGGACTTCAACCGCATCATCGGGATGATTGGTTTCCGTCTCATCGTTGTCTCCTTTGGAGCTTTTGGAGCCGTCTGATGGTTTGGCCTTGCTCGGCCACAATCCATAGAGCCAACCCTAATGCACATTGGATGAAATATTGAGTAAAGCCTATGCGGTCAATCTCTAGGCTACCAACGGAGCCCATGATGATTAGACCGGCCACTAATTTAAGAAATGCATGCATGATTAAATGCCTCCTTGATGTACTCTTCACTTCTCCCGGTTCGAGCCAGGTATGTTTCGAAACCGAACCGGTCAATGACGAAGGTTCGTTTCTTGCCTTTGCCATAGCAATAGGCGAAGGCTTTATAATGGTTATTAGCGATGCCCTCTCTAACCGCGGTAAGGGTTAGGCCTAAAACGCTAGCCATCTGCTTTACTGTGATAGTTGGATTCATAATACCTTTAACATGATTACAAAGTAGATAATCATAACGGTTAACGTTATAAAGGACAACAATCCAAGGATTCGGTTGAACCAGAGGTCAATCTTAGCGGTTCGATGAATCTGCTGGACGTGTAAATGCTCGATGATAATACGATCATCTTTTTCATTGTTCATAGTTTTACCTCCTGTATTTGGTTAGAATCTTAACACTCCGTAACGGTTTAACCGTAAATGACTATAAAAAAATAATGTCATCGTATGCCACATTGAACACCTCTTGAATCTTCTTAATGTGTGGCACATCCGGAAATGAACGCTTACGCTCCCAGTTCCCCCAGGTGTCAACTGATACGCCAACATGCATTGCCGCTGTTACCTGGGACCAATTTCTTGATGCCCTCAACATCTTCAGCGTGTACTTCATGGGCTACCTCCTTTCTGATGTGTAGTTCCTGTTTACAGTTATCATTGTAGTACGGATAAACCGTAATGTCCATAAATTAATCATAAAATAATGTAAAATTTCCGTAAAATATTGATTTTTTTACGGAGTTATCGTAATATATAGGTATATTAATAATGTTAATTTGAGAGGATTTCAACATGAGTGATTTAGGTAATAAGGCTATTATGGCTGAAAATATCCAACGCTTAATGGATAGTCGAGGCATAGATCGTAATAAAATCTGTGCTGACTTGGGCTTTAAATACACGACCTTTACAGATTGGGTTAAAGGTAACACCTATCCTAGAATTGATAAGATAGAGATGATGGCGAATTATTTCGGGGTGCCTAAATCTGAATTAGTAGAAAAGTATGTTGACGGCGGATATTATTCTGATGCGGAAGCAGCAGAATTTGCGGAGTACCTACGTACACGTCCCGGTGCGCGCATGCTCTTTTCTGCAGCAAAAGATATTACTAAAGAGGAGATGGAAGAAACCGTCAAATACATAGAGTTCTTAAAATCTAAACATAAGTAATACACACAAGGGAGAGTGGTAGTATTGGTTGTTAACCTTATCTATTGTGACTTACCAAACGCTAAGGCAGTTTCAGAGGAATCAGAAGATATAGATACTCATAATATCTATATTAATAAAAATCTCCCCCATGAACGAATGCGGGAAGAAATAAAGCATGAGCTGAGTCACATTATCCGTGATGACTTTTATGTGGATCATCACGTTAATTTAGTCGAGCGTATGGTTAGAATGTCCCAGATTGATGATGGTGACATTGACGGAATCGACTTTTATCATCACATTATTTAACTTCGGGAGGTTATTATAATGACTGTCAAACGTATTTTGATTGTATTAATTAGTGCAATAGTTATCTGTGGCGTTGCTCTATTCGCCTTATGGCCTAAACCATCCATCGAATTTAAGGACGAGTCCGTGCTTGGCCATATCGTAACCAGTGTAGTCCTTGAGGACTGGACACTCACATCCGCCCAGGGCGGAGAGAACTCCACGCTTACTTTCCCTAATGGGAAGTCTGTACAAGCTCATTGGCAACTCGTACAGACCGTACCGCCTGCACACCGATTCGACATATTCCCTGAATCGTTCTTCTACCACACCATATATGTAGCACCGGTTCAGCCGGAACTTGTTGATTACATCAACGCTAATAAACCGACCGTAACCTACTACCTCAACGGAGAGGCTAAACAAATTCAATTTAAATAAAGTAAAGCCCCTATCCGATACTACTCAGATAGGGGCTTAATTGCAGGAAGGATATATTATGGCCATGAAACGAGCCAACGGAACAGGATCCGTATATAAGATGAAACACAAGGCTTTGCGTAAGCCGTACCGTGCTGTTATCACAACCGGATGGACAGCTGAAGGAAAACCTATTAAGCGCTCACTAGGGACTTTTGCGAAGCAAGCTGACGCATACCAGGCCTTAGCACAATTTGCGAGTAACCCAGATGCCTTTGCAGAACGTAAGATGACTACCTTTGGCCAAGTATTCGATTGGACGATTGACGAGTCAAAGCGTCAAGGGTTATCTAAAGGGCGTATCCAACATATTGAAATTGTGCGGGACCACTTTGCGCATCTCTTATCACAAGATGTTACTACCTTACGAGTTCCCCATGTTCAATCATTCTTTGATGACCCGACCAGGAAGCAATCCTATCTTCAATCAGTCAAAGCTATCTTGGTTCGTGTGATGAATGTCGGGATAAAGCATGAAGTGCTAACAAAGAATTATATGCGTGATATTATAATCTCAAAAAATGCCCCTAGCACACGCATAGCGAAAGTTTTTACCCCGAGCCATATAATTACACTATGGGAGCATAAAAACGAGCGTACGGCTCAAATATTGCTACTTTATATTTACACCGGGCTCAGAATTTCCGAGCTATACGGTATTAAAATTGAGGATGTGCATCTAAAGGAGCGATACATGATTGGCGGGTCTAAAACGGACGCAGGTAAACGTAGAATCATACCAATAGCGGAATGTATTTATCCAATTATATCTGCCTTCTACAGTGAAGCTCAATTCAAACGCTCCAATAGGTTATTTAAATCTCCTAGTAAGACCATATATCGTACCCATTTTACTAAAATATGCCAAGAACTCAACTTGGGCGAACATGTACCACACGATACGAGACACACGTTTATCACCATGTGCAGTAATGCAGAAATTCCGGAAATTATTGTTAAGCATATTGTTGGCCACTCCACTGCCAGCAATATCACACAAGGCATTTACACGCATAAGACTACGAATCAATATGTAGAGGCGGTGAATAAATTACCGACCTATGATGACCTAATTAAGGGTGAGCCACAGGTGAGCTACCGTAACGAAATATAGCGATTTTTGATAATTTTAAGCAAATAAAAACCCAGTAAACAGCGTGTTTACTGGGTTTTTATGGTTATTCTAATATCCTCTTTTAATAGTTTCTATAGCCCTAAAATACTGATTAATACTGGATTTATAGTATTATAGGGTGAGCCACAGTTGAGCTACCGTTCTAAATTCTAACAATTTTTAAACGTTTATCGTTTCAATTATATAGTATATTTACAAGACATTCAAATGCTTTCATCTACAATTAAAAGTAAAATAGGGCCTACCAACCTAGATATTTTCTAAGTTAGTAGGCTCTTTTAATCTTTTGTCATTCTTTCGATAATCTTTTGAAATCAATCCATGAGTCCACCTGCTCATGCTCAGGAGATATATGGATCACCTCTCAGTCATCGACGAATTGCACCTGCTAATCCAAACACACCGCTTACCGCGGCCCATGTATCCCGTTGCCGTTTAAGGCGTTGTTCGGTTCGTTTGTTGCGTTTGATTTCTGATTTCAATTCTTCTAATGAGGTCGAGGCTTCGTTCAATTTCTCCTCTTGAGTTGTCAAGAGATTGGAGGCTTTCGTTAATTCTTGCCCCTGTTTCTCGTTGATTGCTTTGAGCGCGTTCAATTCCTTCGTCCGTTCTTCGTTGATAATCTTCAATTCGGTTAATGCTGTTCCCTGCGTCGCGGTTAAGCTGTTGGCTTCTTGCAACGCTTTCTCGGAGCTGTTGATTGAGTTTTCTGCTTTCATCAAGCGCCCTTTGAGTTCGTTCCAACTGCTCACGGGTACGCTGATAGTCGGTTCTTGTATCGAGATACCCTCTGAGGAGGCTGCATGCGAAACAGATGATAAGAATGCTAAGCACACCAAGAATAACGTGCTTACGAGTAAACGCAGATACAATTTTGTTTTTGATAGTTTCATACATAATTACTCCTTTCTAAATATTACTACCCCACTGTGCGCCCCACCATCGAGCGGTGCCACGTAACCAATCGCCACCGCTCCATCGTTCATCGCCTTCATGAACCACTAAGAGGTCCCATCGGTCAACGTTGGAGTCTGGGCCGTAAGTATTATTAGGGTATCCCGTCGGATCTAAATAATAGAGGTCGAGGCCGTCCCGATTATCGGCCGCCTCGGCGTGTGTCATTTGATGTTGTATGTCAAGTGGTACACCCGCGTTAATAGTGAGCACTGCCATAATTTGTGTCATCGTGGCCAACTGTTCTTTTGTTGGTGGTTCACTACCTAGATTATTTTCACTGACCGCATCCCAACATGCCTCAATAGCAATGCCTACAGCGTTACTGTTCCGCATATAAGTGTGTTCCTTATAATCGGTTAATGCTTCCATATCGGTCCACATTAAGCCATCTCGGTCGATGTTGATATGGTAATCCTTAAAGTGCTTACCGCCTTTCACACCTGTCCAATGCAGGTATGCCTTTTCAATTTGGCCATATGCATCTAGTGCTAAGGACTGAAACTCGTCCATTGTAATTTGTCTAAACATTTATTTCCCCCTCTCGTCATGGTTAACGTCCTCATCAGATAGTTGTTGTATGCCTGGTCTGTTCATAGGCAACGTATTCTGTTCCTCTAACTTATCCGGTATCCCGTTATGGTTCTTATCGATGAACATGCCACACAATCCAACAATGGACATAAGTACCGACGGTACGAATATGTGGTCGATGATAAGTATTCCCTTATCGATAAGTTGATTCGCTTCAGGTGATACATAGCCTCTAATCGTTGATAGCGCATACTGGGCAACTACGAGTATCATCGGTACTAGCATGACGAGAACTAGCGCCCTCGTTGCTAATACTCCAGTTGGCCGTATGCCGGCTATTCGGATGGACTGATAGGACCGCTTGATGCGGTTAATGATAGCTAACTTATCCATTGCCCCTCCATGCTCTGATAATCTCTAACACGCCTTGGAACACCTTTCCAAAGTCGATGAGGTCATCTTCAACCATTTCGCGTAAGTTCTCAATAATTGACCAACATTCGGAGAAGAACGGAATCAACATGAATAGGAATGAGAAAATATGGTCCAGGAAGAGTTCAGTATTCGGAATCGGGATATCCGGTAGTGATTCAAACACTACCGATAAGACCATCCACGCGGGGTACTGGACGCATAACTTCGTTAGTAAATCGGATCGTAAGCGTTCACTCATCAGGTACCTACGTTTTAGCCCTGTAGTAGCATCAACATATCCACCCTTTCCCCATCCATACCATGCGAGCGTTGTAAGTAATGTTATAGGCGTATTTTTTCTGTGATTATCCTTATTGTACCTAAGCACCTCCGTCGTAATGCGTTGCGCTGCGTCAATGAATAGCAGTACGGTTGTTAATATGATGATAACGCCCATACTGACAATATGTTCATGTGACACACCGCTAATTAGCATTACTAAAATGTCATTCAGTATATCCATTCACTCCCCCTAAGTGTGATAGTTAAGTAGGTCGAACATATGCAAGCAAGGCTTTCACCGCAAACGAATCCGTCAATGTCCGCCAAGCCTCGCCCATGAAATCAGTTAATTCTTGCATTGCGTTCACCTATTATAAATGGCCGACTGTATCACCAGTATTTACATATTTGTGTTGACTGTCAGACCATTCAATCTGAGATGATGTAAATCGAACATCAGATGTGCCAAATTCTACGCTTCCGAGCTTAACAGGTAAATCATAATTTTCGTTATTTTCAAATGTTAAATTCTTAGGGTTATCAACTAAAATCGAAATATTACCAATAGGATTGCCAGATACGTCTTTAACAGAGTAACTTCTACCGTACCAAGCACCAATTTTAAGAACCGTCGGACGGCTAGCCTTAATCAAGATATTATCGATTGCAGATACTTGCCATTTACCCAAGAATTTAAAATTATGTTCGAAATCGCCATTAAAGTTAACTGCCTTAATTTCTAAATTACGACCAAATAGTGCATATTTAACGCCATTTTCCTCGTAAATTTCATCAGCAGCTGCACTAGATTGAACACCTGTAATTTTGTATTCTGCTACTTTCGCCCCTGTGAAATTGTGATAAGTGAGATTTATATCATCTTCACCTATTTGCGGAATGGTAACAGTGCAAGCCCCAGTACTATCGAGCGTGAAAGGTGTATCATTACCAACTACCTTAACGCTGTAATGTGGCTCCCCTGTTACTGCTACCACCTGTTGCCCTTGAATTACACTAGGAATTGTCAAAGGCTTAAACTCAGTCCGAGGGAACGGCTTGCCACTGTTTCCAATCATGGCTGTAAGTACATCGTCAACGCTGGCACTCTCGCACCATACGTTACCTTGCAATAATAACTGATGAGCATTGTCAGCCGTAGCACTTGCGCCGTCCTTGCCTTTTAACGATTTTAGCCACTCAACATATGTACCTTGAAATCCGTTTAATTGAGCGATATTAAACGCACTTAGTCCGTCCTCACCCTTATCGCCTTTAGGGCCTTTTAGGGCCTCTAACTGTTCGGCTGTGAAATCTGCATAGGTGAATGGGTCGCCTTTTGGGCCTGGTTCACCTTGCGGACCTTGCAATCCTTTTAAGCTATCAAGCCATTCCTGTTCAGTACCTCTGAACCCATGAGCCACCGCGATAGCATAGGCGCTTTTACCTAAGCCCTCGATAAGTGGAATTGTGGTTTCCTTATCGAGTTTTAAAATTAATTCATTACTTTCCATACAAAGTACCTCCTTACTTGTGCATTGAAATATCTGGAACGATGGTGACTGTACCCTGTCCGAGCTTTATCCACTTATGATCATTGTAGATAAACGCATCGTACAGGTAATCACCTCCCTTTAATTGGGCTTTAGCGGAATCCTTTCCGCTAATGAAGAACCCTACCTGTTTAGACTGTATCACAGGTGTTAACTCTAATTTCATATCATCATAGGGTCGTTTACGAATTTTGCAGACGGCCTCGTATTGACTTAGGTCCATATCGGAGCCAGGCGGTACGACGTACGTCATGCTAAAGTCCTGTCCTGCGTACAATGTGATGTCTTGTTCTATCATAAGATGTGCCTCTCATTCATATCTCAAATTACGATTTCCTAAGATTACTTACGTCGGCAACTAGCAACCTTAGGCGCGAATCAACGCCAGCATCTGCTAATGCATCTTTGGTCGTTATATCTGTTTGCCATGTAGCTCCTAGGGTCAATACGTTTCCGCCTTTGATAGATACGCCATAGCCAAGGTATTCCGCTGAATACACGCCGTCCGATGGGCCAAAAGGAGATGGGGGGGAGTTGAGCAAGCAAACTGCAATAGACTGAACATTGTACGAACGAGTCAATATATCATTACCAAACTTTAGATAACGATCATCCTTTGGGTCTTGCCAAGGCTTACAGTCATTTATATCAATATCGATATAATCTAATATGCGCAAAGCAGGATAAGCTGAATCAAATAACGTTTGCCCCTGTTCGTTAAATACCTGCAATCCTGCTCGAATCTTGCCCGTAGAATTAGTATCCCGAGATGTATAGTTATCAAATAAATAACAATCAACACCCGACGATTCTGGCGATAATGCTTGAGGGTGTGTATGCATTCTATAATGCGGGTATACCATACACACTTGACGCGCAAATGCGGAGGTGATAACACAATCTTCATTAATAGGTTTAATAAAGTTCAAATACATTCTTCCGCTATCATCAGCCGCAACACGGGTGTTGAAAAATAGGCTAACAACTTTTGGCACGACGCTGTGCAATTTAAAATTTCTGTACTCATCGTTAATGATGATTTGATTTTTGTCATTGTTGACTTCGAGATAATTTGCGCTCATATTAGTATTCTCCTATAAACAATACAATCGCCAACCTATCATTATCAAAGAAATGGTTATTAATCCGTGTATATTCCCAGTACACCGTATCTTGATTAATCCAAGTTTTGATAAATTTCGTTGTTGGGAAGTTCCCCTTATAAAAAACGGATACAAATGGAATGACGTAGATAGTTGTATCCTTTTGTTTACCTATTACTTTTGCTGACCCAGTCCACGATGTGCAAGGGACGCACATTAACGAGCGAGTCAACCTTGCATCAGTAGACAGTATTTTTTCTCCATATTCGTTATATATTTCAATCCCCTGTGGCATTTTATGTTTTCTCCTTATTATTAGTAGTACTGCAACCGCCATCGCTAATAGTAGCAGAATTAAGATTATTAGAATTATCATCTAAACACCCCTAACCTCACTCTTAGTACATTGTTATCATCAAATACACGGATTAAGTTATCGGATATTTCAACCCTAGCACCACTCGTTTTAGTGCGGAGCGTACCAATCGTTGCCGTGATAGCATCTAAGCTATCCACCTTTAACTTATCAGCGGTAACACTATCCGCTTGAAGTTTGTCACTACTAATGGATAAGGCTTGTATCTTATCCGCGCTTACCGAGTTAGCTTGGAGCATACCCTCCGTGATGATGTTATTATCGAACAGTGCTTGGCCAGTTACATGCAGTATCTTGCCATCGATTCGAGTACCTTCAGGGGATAAGTTAATCCGGCTAACAATTTCCGTGCCGTTTAGACTGCCGATAGCCTGGGTCACTCTAAGGTCGATACCTTCGGACAGTGTAGTAATTTGGCCAGATAGGTTCTTATTAAGGTCAGTTACCTTTTGAGTAATACCCTTATCAAGTTGAACCAATTTAGATTCGAACCCGTTAACAGAGGTTTTCATCGTACCGACTTCAGAACTCATCGCTTGGACCGCATTATTGATAGCGTTCATTCGAGCCTCTTCAGCTTCGAGTAGATACTTATCAACCCTATCCTTAATCGTGACCGACTTCTCAGTGGCTAAGCTACTACCGAACACATCGATGTATTCACACCGCACACGATACACCCCGGCTTTATTGGAGTACGTAAGCATGCTAGACGTTGTCTCTAAGTCGTCCGTACGATCATCACCGATAACGTGGCAACGAATAACGTATGCCTGTGGTGGCTTCGCCCCAAAGTACAGGCTGAATCCTCCAAGTTGGTCTTTGACCTCGAACGTAGGCGCCTCTAACTGTGGCAAGTTATACGAATACGTTGCCGGTGTTGAGTACTTACCTAGCGTACTTCGTGCATACAAGTACACTGTACCGCTTCGTTTCGTAAGCGGTAGATTAGCTGAGGTACCTTTCACCTTCGCAAGTAGTGCGTTGGTATCCTTGCCTGGGTCATTATCCGTGCGTAGTTCGTAGTAATCCACGTCAGCGTTTAATACATCGTTCCATGATGCGGTGGCGTGGTCCTTGAATGATACAGTAAAGTTCTTAGGCATGTCCGGTACTTCGTCCATAGCCTTGACTACGACGTCAACTACCTGGGCAGTATCGGAACGATTACCGAACCTATCCACGGCCACAGCCTTAACCTCGTACTCTTCGCCAGGGCCTAATGCCTTGATAATAACCTGGCTGTTACTGCTACCCGCATACTGCCAATCTTGACCGGTTACGGCTTGGCCATTCTTAGACTTAAGCTTGTACCACACCTCAGCGCTATCAAAGTTGCCAGGATTAGCCGGTGGTTCGAACATCACTTGAAGGTCATAGTACACGCTTTTATCTGCGGTTAGATTATATCGACTAATGACGTGTAGGTTCTGCACATCGCCAGGCGCTTGCATCTTAGGAATCACGATTTCCTTAGTAACCCCTGTAGTGAGTTGCCCTAAATCGTTAATCGCTTGCACCTTAACCTCGTAGGTAGCGCCTAATAGTACATCGGATATCTCCGTGCTATTAGGTGATGCGGGGAAGTTCCCAACATATTTCCAGGTATCGCGTTTAGCGTTTCGATAGTTAACCACTACGTTGGTTATCTTGCCATCACGAGGAAGTTGCCAACGGACGGCAATTCGTGAGTACATAATGCCATTCGCACCGTATACATCACTTACGAGGCCTATATCCTCAATATCGCTCCCAACTTCCGACTTATAGTCGATAGTTGGTACAGTGCCATCATCACTCGTATATACTTCTGGATAGTATTCCATGCACTGTATTTTACGAGTAAGATCAGTACCGCCTTCCGTGATAGCTAGCACCCTAAATGGTTTAGCCGCTTTGGTTAACTCACCAAAGGCGTACACGCTACCAGGTTCTACTGTAATTGATTCCTTAACTGTTACATTATGGCCAATCACGCTTAGTACTGTGAGCGTAGTCACCGCATCGGTAGCGTTGTTCCGTATTAGTAATTGGTACTGCTTGCCAGGTAGTGTCGATACTTCCTTATCAAGGGTGATAGTAGTACCTGTAACAGCTACTACCCGACCGCCTTCGCCCCATTCAGGTACGTCATGTTGGATAAGAATAATATCCCCTATCGTACATGCTATGGCGTCGGTGAAAGCTTCGATAGATACAGTACGCACCTCGTACTTGTTGCATCGTAGGTAGTGCTTACCATGTTTGAACGCCTGGTCTAGGCTAGTACATCCCATGAGCTCAATTTGTGCCGGGTTGGTAAGTGTATCCGATTCATCGTAAGTATCACCATACACGGGGATAACATCACGTTCGTAGTCCTTATCCTTATTAAGGAAGGAGATTTCCACGGAGTTAGCACGGCTTTGGATACCTTGGAACTCCTCGGAGAAGCTACCTTGCTTAATATTGGCCACCGTAAATAACTGTACAGGCGTTGACTTATAATCACTAACGCAGGTGAAGCGTGTCCCCTGCGGAATGACTTTACCTCGGCCAACGTTTTCCGGATACTTTAACGCATCCCATAACCGACTAGCACTATCATAGATGTAGTTGAACGTGAACCCATTCTTATCGCAGTTATTCGCCCAAGCCTTAAATGCATCGTAGTCCATACGTCCATGAGGTTGGCCAAACACGACGTATTCATCACCAAACTTACGAGCCATGTGAAGTAGATCATACGCCGCCCATGCCGGGTTATCCGCACGCTGTACTTCGTACTTTTGTTGATAAGGGTTGAACACATACACGGCGGAGCGCTCTTGTATCCAGGATACTTCAGGGTCAGAGCCGTTAAGTTGAGATGTGGCCAAAGCTTTAATGCCAATAAGTGCTTTGCCTGGATGCACGAAGTCATCATATATAATCTGCGTTAACTGGTTCCAGTACACTTTATTGTTGTATCGAATAGAGCTACCGTCCTTACTGGAGCAACGAACACGGACTTCATACTGTGCCTTATCGAGGTTATCGAATCGGTACACTCGATAGAACGCGGTGTTAGTAGCCTCTGTAACCTTGCCCTTATAGTCGCCTTCAGCGATTTCTGCGTCAGACTTTTGACGCGTGAAGGACCATCCGTCACCGGATTTCTTAACGAAAGCTTGCATACCCTTTTGATTGGAGAGTGGTAACTTATGCCACTCCTCGTCCGCCCCAGCTTTCCGGATTTCCGCATCAAGGGTAACCGATGTAGCATCCATTCCTCCGGTATCGTTAGAGTAATACAAGCCATTAGGGAAGCTGATAGTTAACTCGATAGCGTTGCACGCGTCGCCTTGTACACGTTGCGTACTCCATCCGGTTTTTAATTCGTAATTGAGTACCTGGTCCGCGTAGTTATCGTTGAAGTTAGGGATAACAGTTTGGTCATTGGTACCTAATCGGATATCCACTTGCACATCTTGGTAGTTACTAATTGGATTGGCGTTGATGCGAATATCCTCGATTTTGGATAGCTCACCTTCGCCGGCACAGTATAAGAGGTTAAGGTACTGCTTTTCCCCATCGCTGATAATGTGACGGGATAATAGGAGCCCCGCGCTCTTCATACGACCGTATGTAACAGCTAAAGGATACCCTTGACCTGTTACAGTCTTAGCTCCGCCCCATCCATAGGTATTAGCCTGTGCAGAGTCCGTATGAGACCTGTCAGCCTTTGGCTGAGTTAACTTATTGACGAGCATATTGCCAATCATGCCAATGGCCATGGAAAGTACGGTGCGCCATATTAAACTTTGGATACCAAATATCGCACCACTTGCGATACCGCCTGTTGCGATACTAAGGCCAATGGTTAAAATAATTCCAAAGAACTTGCCATCGATTTGAGGCATGGACACGATATAATCGCCATCGTTAACAATGGTATCGAGCGTAGCCTCTTGGCCATTAATGGAGTATACCCAGTCGCCATCTTGTTTAGCGTAAAAGCTCAATGGCATGTTTGCCTTATAAGGGCGATATTGTGTTTCATGCTGATCCGGTTTAAACGGATTCCTTACTAGCACTACATTAATCATCGGCTACTCCTTTCTATCGTATATATGTTTAAGCCTAGGAACGTATTTAGAAATATGCTCGATACATACACCGCTTGGCTTAGTAGCGTGAATGAATCGACCGTCACCTAAATACACGCCTACATGGTCAAGTTCTTTACCTTTTAGCGAAAAGACCAGGACACTGCCCTCTGTTGGCTCCTTGACCTCTTGCCACTCGTCCATAGGAATATCTGTGTAGTTTGGAAGGGTAACACCATTACGGCGATACACCTCGGACACTACATCCCAACATTTAAGCTCCTCGAATGGGGTACCTAGCATATCAGACATATCACTTGTTAGATGCATACAGACCTCCCTGTGGAATCGTTGGCTCGCCTCCGAATCGAACGCTATTACCTAGTGCTCGACATCGTGACAAAGTCTTATTACACTCGGTCTCGGTGCCCTTGTATCCGCACTGAACACCTTTGAACTTGAAAGGACAAAAGTCCTTCATGATGCGGACTAATGGGAACCGACGTGTGAAACTAAAATCCGTACCTAGTGTGAACTCCATCCATTCTGCATTAGCAACGGAGCCCGTAATAACGAAGTGTTCTTCCACTTCGCACACATTCGGTACATTTGTATTTATTACACGGACAATGACATTTGCACCCGTGAACCCTTGATTATCCTCCGCCAGGCGTTGGATAGTCCGTGTCACATTGGACACGGACAATTTAACGTTTGGAAGGTCAGTCGAGTTATGGTTGACGTCCGCTAATTTAAACGGAAACGCGATGTACTTGTTCCCTTGGAAGGTAATATCCTTCGTGTTATACACAAGTCGGACGATATCACCTTTGTATTCGATATCAAGGAGCATGAGCCATACACCTGTGGCGTCTATTTTGTTTTTCTCCAAGATAGAAGCTGTTGAAAGTGTTAACATATTATGCCTCCTGTAATTTCACGGTGCCAACCCATATGCCGTAGTCATTCGCCGCGAAATCTAACTGATCACTGAACCTTACCTTGATAGTTTCCTTCGTTTCAGGGTTCGTCCAGTCAAACACGGTCGAACAGTTGACCTCGTCGAAGAACGCCCTTAGCCGTAAATACTCGGAGGTAGGCACCTTATAATTCACGTTGTATGACCGTAGGGCCTTAGTAGTCTTACGACGACTAATAATCGTCATATTCTCTACCTGGCCTTTATAGGTCATATCCGGTGTAGTTTCTTGAATTGGATATATTGGATATCTAATGTTTGGAAATGTTGCCATGATTAACCTGCGGCTGCTTTAATCGCATCCCGCGCACCTCCTTTATTATTTGTTACGGCCTTAACCATTACATCGATGATGTAATTTTCTCCATCAAATCTCGAGCTTTGTTGCTCCGATTCAAGGGCTTGGCCAGATTGGTTGATGATGTTAACAGTAACGTTATTCCCCTGATTACCTCCTAGCATCTTACGCGTTTGACTAGCGTTATAGATACGATGTGAAGCGTTGAATTGAAGGAGCTCTGGTCCATTTTCACCGACCAATGTCATACCTGTAGGCGCTACCCCGCCAGATGCGAACTTAGAGAACCCTCGACTACTGAACGCTGAACTAAAGGACCTACCTGTGGAGAAGGTACGACCGCCTCCACCAATATTTCCTATACCTCCGACCACTCCACCGAATAAGCCCTGTAGCTTAGGTTGTAAGTACTGTTGGAATGATAAGTTCACCATCATCTTGATAATGCTGTTCGTCATATCCTTGAATATGCTAATAAGCCCTTTACTGAAGGACTTCGTACCCGTGGCCATAGCCTCGAGATTACTTGTCCACGTCGAATTGATATTGCTCATCGTACTGTCAAAGGTCGACTTCGCAAGGTCAGCATAATTCACTGTTTCCTCTTGATATTGACGCGCTGCTTCCTTCAATCGAGATTTCAAGTTACGCCCTGCCATCTCCCATAGCTTTTGTTGGGCCTCAACTAGGTTCTTCTCAATCTGTAGACGTTGCGTAGCCGTCATCTGTGCATTAGCTAGCTCGTCCTTGGAATAGTCGATGTAGGCTTGCAGTTGTTCCGCCAAGATGGCATCGGACTGGTCCTGCGTAAGGTGGCCAAGTTTCACCAGGTTAGACTGATGATCTAAGGCTTCAGTCGTTTGTGTGTAGGCAAGCTCTCTGATTTTCTGCTCAGTATCGGCTACGAGTTTCAATCGTTCCGACTCTGCCTTCTTCTCAGCGAGTTTCTTGTCCCCTACGGCTTTGGTATACTCACGAACGTTATCCTCAATCTGAGCCTTTTGTGCATCGGACTCAGACTTGATAAGTTGTAATCGGTCGCCCGTACGTTCAAGGTCAAGTTTCGTAATATCCTCATTCATCTTACGAACGCGAATAGTTTGATTCCGTTCCGCCTCCGCAAGTTTCTTTTGATATACTTCTTCGTTCTTGGCCCTTGCCTCGGCCACTAGGTTGGAGTTGGCCAACGCTTGCGCGTTAGCGTTCTTAAGGGCATCTGTAGAAGCTGATACGCTTGCAGATGTGCCTACCAATTTAGCGGTATCCACGTACCCAGTAACCGCCCCGAAGTCTCCTTCAACGGACTGTTTAGCCACTACACCAGTACTAGAGTTTGCACCCGTGTACCCGCCGTTACCGTCAGAGATTACTATGTGATTATCGCCAAGAACTACAACGCCATCGCCTGCTTGAGGTGTGTATCCATCACCAGCCGGATGCCATGCGCCCGCAGCTGCTGCCGCGTCCATAATGGAAGGAACATAACGAGGTACGTCCTTTCCGAAGGTTTCCTTGACGGAATCAGCGAACAACTTGCCGCAGTCCGTAGCCCAAGTACCATCGGCACCTAGTGAGTAGGCCTTGCCAAGTTGAGCATTAGCTGCAGCTAATACACCGGAGGCTTCACCACTACCCCCACCTACACTGTTAAGCCCCGCTGCGGAACGAATAATATCTCGAATGTTCTTATTGTTCGATTCGTATTGGTTCTTAGCGTTGAGCTTATCAATTTCGTACTGACTACCGTCAATCTCCAACGATTGAAGTGTTAGGCTTCGAATCATATCGTTAAGACGTTCCACGGAGCTCGCTAATTTTTCAGCCGCTTGTTCTGCTTTCTTAGCTGCAGCTTCTTGAGCCTTCGCCGCTTTGCCAGCTTCCTCATTAGCCTTATTAATGGCTTCGTTATTCGATAAGCCGTTCTTAGCGTTCTCGATTTCCTGGTCTAACCTGGCCTGTTCCTCTTCCGCTTTTTTCTTCGCCGCGTCAGCCTCTTCTTTAGCCTTCATCGCAGCATCAATTTGAGCGCCTTCCTCCTTAGTGGCTAGGCGGTCATTCTTAATAAGTCCGAAGAAGGAACTATCCTCAACCCAGTACCGTCCGTCGTGGTTCGCCATGTAGGCTTCACTGGTGCCCTTATCGGAGTTCATGTTCCGATGGGCCTTCATACCATTGACTTCAACCCCGAGGTCAGTACCTTTGGTACGTTCCTTGTAGCGATGGTCAAGCAATGCTTTACCTGCCAACGCAATAGCACTGTCCAAGGCGACCCAAGGACCTGCAGCCGCTAATGTAGCAAGCCTCATGAATTTCAATGCCGTCGTTACGGACTGAATCACTGTAACCGCAATACCGGCCTCGAAACTAAATTTCACTACCCCTGAGATAGCTTCCTTCTGTTCGGTGGCCATACTGCTATAGGACTTCGTTAAGTCGATAGCCCATTGCGTGTAATCCATAATCACTGGCAATAACTCTTGACCAATCATGATGGCCAAACGCTTACCGGTTTGTTCCATGTCCTTTAATTGGCGATTAAACTGCGCTGATTTCTTAGCCGCTTCATCATCAATAATAAGGCCCATAGCACGTGCCCGGTCCTCGACTTGCTTCATCGCCTCTGCGGACATATTCAACATGCCATGGAGTTGGTACCCAGTCTTACCAAATAATTCCATTTCGACACGAGTTTTTTCCGCGCCGTCCTTCATGCCTCTTAGGCGTTCTTGGATAATCTGGAATACTTCAAGAGTGTTCTTCCCTTGAATCTGATCAATACTAATCCCTAACCGACTGAACATATCAGTCGCAAGCTTCCCCTCTGCGGAGGCTGTTTGCATTTTATCTTGTGCATTTGATACCGCCTTCGCAAACTTGGCAAACGCCGTAGTGCTTACGTCAGTAGCTACGCCCATATAGTTGGCCACGGAGATAAAGGTACTAGCTTGCTCAGCAGTAGCGCCTGTTAAGGACTGCATTTTCTTAACTGATAAATTCCAGTCGAGCGCCTCTTTGGCAAGCTTTGACCCTAGACCGGTGATACCCGCACCAGCTCCAATGGTCAACATTTCTGTTTTTAATTTTGCTAGCTCTGCAACTGTACCCTTAGAGGCGGCTGCGATTTTCTCTAAACCGGCTTGCGTATTCTTATCGGTCAGTTGCACTACGATATCTACTACATTATTCGACATCCTTATTCATCGCCTCCATTTCTAATCCCTCTAATATCCACATGAGGTTGAATAACATCGGGCCCAGGTTGATATTGTTCATTTCCGCAACTGTGCGGATGGCCGGATAATCAAATCCTGCTAGCCCTCCTGTGTGATATATGCGTTGACTTCGTGATAGGGTATACAGTTTCATAGCCAATTTCGTGCCAAATAATAGGTGCGGAGGATTATATTCACACTCCGAACAGTCGAAGGACTGCCGGGTGGCGGATTGTAACTCCCTACACCCTTGGCAATACTTCGGACGGTCAGAGGACATCCACCCCCACACCTCTTTTAGTTTTTTTCCGTTGCATCTTGTACCTGGAAGGTAGCAGTAATAACTTTACCTGCAAAGTCCATAGCTTCCTTGTCAGATACAGTATTAAGGTCCTCATCACTGAGGCCATATACATCCATCAAGATGAACCGCATAATGTCACGGCTACGAATGATACCTGCTAGTTGATCATCTTCTTCGACTGGACAATATACGAAGTCCAATCCTGCTTTAATCAACATTTCACGTTCAGACCACGTGAGGGCTCTTGCTTTTAGTTCCTTACCTTGAATCTTCATAGTTACCTCCTATTAATACGCTGCTTGCGTATTAGTTAATTCGAATAGCACGGCGGATTCTTCAGAATCATCACCGTAGTATGCTTTAAATGGCATTTCGATGTTAACGCCTTTAGGACCATCAATACCTGGGGAGTTACGTTCGTAAATCAATTCAGGTAATTTGATAACCAAAGAGTTAGCGCCTTTGGTGAGCGTCAATTCAAGGCTAGATTCTGTACCATTTACGGCTTTGTTCAATAGGTCCATATTTTGGAAGAACGCTTTCAATGTGCCAGATACACCGACAATACCTGTATCGATATAGGTACGGAACCCTTTATTACCGATAGCATAGGAATCCCCATCCAAGCCGAAATCAATGTTAAGGCTTAGGGACAATACGTTAGCAACTGTCACGCCGCCTTCTTTGATTGTGGCTTCTAGGTTTTCAAATGGAGTAAATGCAATTTGAGTGGGTGCTGTATCAAATGGCACCGCCGCCATTGTTTCCTTACATCCCATTACGTCGATAGTGGCTGTTAACTCGGAGTCACCGCCAAAGTTAAGCGCCATCTTATTCATACGAACACCGCTAAATTGTTGATATGTGCTGATGTCTTTATAGCCTTGCTCGAATGTAGCGGACGGCATATCCGGACCAATTTTAAACACATGCTTATGCGCGGAGCCTGCGCCTGCTGTAGAAGTAGGTGCGCCAAACGCTAATTTCAACCAATAGCCGAAACCGATTACATCGACTGGAGGTGTAATACTACCGGATGCATCGATGTTACCTCGGCTAGGTGCCGCCGGATTACGCGTACCACGAATTACGTTAGAATCATTTAAGTTTTGACTTGCTTTTAAAGAGGAACTAATGATTGGCATAACCACACCACCGGTGGACGGCGTAACGCCAAAGTCCGTTTCAAAAGCCATTGTTAATTTGGATTGTGCGCCTTGCGCACGTTTAGCTACTGCCATGTTATCCTCCTATTAATATTCAACTTGACCGCCGATTACGTGCGGTATTTCTATAGTGAATGTGGCCTTTCCTGGATACACAGGGCGCCACGATACATTATCCGTTTCATAGTCAATGTTAATGACTGGATAATTAGGGTTGACGGCCATAATACATTCAATGAGTAGCTGGCCAAGTTCATCGGTTTCAAAGGCCCCTGTATAGGTAATGACACGGCCATTACGTTCAGCTTCCTTCCGATATACGCCCCATACGAGTTGGAGTGTATACGAATAGGAATCTGCAAGCCCTTCGGACTTTGAATCCATAAGGACTATAACGCACGGGCAATCCTCCTCTAGGGGAGCCCCTGCATCGTCATACCCTACGAATATGGATAGGTCTTTACCGTACTTTGATTGACAGAACTCATTGATATGATCATTGTCCTTGATTGCCTCAACCCATCGATTCGCAATCACTGCGAGTGGAATTGTTTGCATAGCTACCTCACTTTGTATACTCGATTACTGGAGCCCCAGGAGGTATTACCGAGTGCGTACTCACCGATTTTCTTTTCAAGGAATGGTACAAGTTTAGGCTGAAGCGCGTTACGCATCGGTCCGAAGGTTTCACGCGGTTTGATGGTGAAGGTCGTTTTCCCCTTGGCCAACTGGAACCCATGCGCGAATAATTTCTTACGCATGTTTTCTGTTATTTCCTTGGTATAGCCTTTTTCAATCTGCTCCCCTAATTTCTTAGCGGAGTTAGATAGCCATCCAACTTTGACCGATTCAGACTTAGCGTCGTACTGATACCCTACGGCTCGGTACATCTTGCCAAGAGGCGTATACCCAACTGTGCCGGCTTTTACGCCACTAGCGATAAGTTCATCACGAGACTTATGTGTCCATCCCTCTCGGTCAGCTTTTCCGCCTTTCCGATAAGCTCTTCGAACTTTGGCGCCGAATGCTGCTTCGAGTTGTGCCCGCATAGCCGGTGGCATGAAACTAGCATATTTCTTACCGCCTGGCGCTCCGGACTTAATGCCCTCCTTGATGGCCTTGGACATCATGAATCCCATCGACTTCATCGCCTTACGCATCCAATCTGGTTTTGTCTTAGCGATAAATTCAAGGTACGGCGTAGCACCATCATTAATGGTGATAGGCTCATTACTCATGGTCTCACCGTCCTTACGTTGGCCACGATTTCTAGGCAATGCATCTTATCATCACTATCAGAGATATGGTCCACATACCACTTCTTACCATGGATGTAAATTTCATCCTTAGTCTTAGGTAGTGGGATATCTTTGGTTCGTATCCATATCTTCGCTTTATCAGCTAATCCGGTTACAAATCCTGAACCCTTGCCATCGTACTCACCGATTTCCACGCTCGCCTTGATGGTCTTACCTTCATATGTGATTTTCTCACCAAATGCCCCCAGGAGGACGTTTTCATCGTATGTATACATATTTGTACCTCATAGGTTTAACGGGGGCATGTGGCCCCCGTTATCCTCATAATATAGCTATTGACTATGCGCCAACTTTGACAGCTTGCACTAGCATAACGGTAACAGTATCTTGTGTAGCAGTTTTAGGTGCTACTGCGATACCCATTGGTTTACCGCCAGTTTTAACAGCTTTATCTGTGTCAAAGTTAACTACGTCACCGACTTCAAAAGTATCAGTTTTATTAGCTGTTACTTTGAATACGCCGGTTACTTTAATGGCGCCGACTTCACCGACTTTTAAATCCGTGATAGCCACACCGTGAAGTGCGCCTGCTTCTACGATATTACCGGCTTTGACTTCTGCAGTTGCAGTAATGTCAATACGGTCAGTTTCTTGTACGAATTGTGTCATCATATATCGTTACCCCCTAATTATTTACCTGCGTTTTTATAAAGACCACGGAAGTCAAGTGCACGTACACCTACGTCCAATGCAACCTTATATTCGATACCGTCTACATCGAAGCCTTGACGAGTTTCTAAGCGCGGAGCTTCTACACCGTTCAAGAATGTAGTTTCAATAGTATCGTGTTGAGTTGCATCCGCTACTAAGTACCATGCATCCGGGTCAGTGATTTCTGCATCAGCGATAACAGTGAATCGACCTTTATATGGGTTAACCACACCGGAGTTAACACCTGCCACGTCTGCAGTAGAGTTCATGAGTTGGTATGCTACCATTTCAAGTTCAGGTGGAACGATTAAGTATTTAGGTGCGATATTAAGTGTAGCCGTACCTTGGATACCCTTTTGACGGCGCATAGCAGTTACTGCTTTAGCAATAGCTTTTACGCTTAATGCTTCACCAGTTGCCGCAACGTTACCGTGTTTGCTATTAAACAATGTAACGCCATCTTCCATTTCTACGTTACCTGTCAATTGTGCATACACCATTTTGTTAACCAAACGTTTAGCTGCGGACCCGAAACGAGTTGCGATAGCGGAGAACATACCAAGGTCATCGTTGATGATAGCTTGACGTGTTAAGCTGAACAATTTGCCGTAAGTAGCGACTTTAGTACGCGCGGAAGTTTCACCGAATGTCATAGCTTTGAATTGGCTACCTTCTGGAACTAATTCCAAGTCACCTGCTTCAGACAAGGCTACGCGAGTAGCTTCCTTGAAGTCACGATTAGAGCCTTTACCGGCCCATAATTGGTAAGTAGTTTCTGCTTCGTTAAAGCCGTTCATTACGGATTTATTCGCCAAGTTAGACATGATAGCAGGGAATGTGGATGTGGAGTTAATTGCTTCACGAGCCAATTCCAAGTTATCGCCAAAGTTAGCGCGAAGGCCTTCGCGTTGTAATGCTTCACGTGCTAATTCAACTAAGGAATGTGCACGTAATTCATTAGCACCTGGTGCCGGTTCATCTACACGAATACCTGCCGCCATTAATACTGCATCTTGTGCAGCTGCGCGGAATTTATCGGATTCAGATTCGCCCATTTTAACGGACACGCCTGCGTTACGTGCTCGTAATTTGTCCATAACCATTGCACGTGCTTCGTCAACGGATTTGCCCAATACGATTGCTTCATCTGCGCCTTCAACGTCGAAGTCGCGGAACATAGCAGTAATTTCGGAAGTACGTTTACGTTCTTCTTCCATGGCTTTTGCCAATTGTTCCTTTGTGATACCGCCTTCAACTGGAGCGGATTTCACTTCTGGAGTTTCAGTCAATTTTTCTTGTTCATCCATACCTTTTTGTTCCTCCTGTGTGTCAATACTTGTATGAATTTGAATATCATCTGCACTGCGCCCTACACCGACCGTAGGGTCTGCAGGTACGGATACAATGCTGATTTCTAAAGGTTCCCAATCTGTGATGACGTATGCCGGACCGGTGAAACGGCCATTCGTGGATGTCGTACTATCATCTTCGAGCACTTCATAGCGGTTAATAGCATATCCTACGCTAACGCCTTGAAGTGTTCCGGATTGGACTTTCTTAAATATGGCGTCAGATTGTTCATCTTCGTCAAAGCGTACTAGCGCTTTACCGCGACTATCTTCAATCCACGCCTTTTCGATGTGCCCCACGACCGCATCACGATCATGGTTAAATAGCACAGTGCCTAAGCCATCATTAAATCTATCGAGATTGATACATTCTTCATCATGGCAAAGGATTTCGTCGCCGAACCAACGGCCGTATGGCGTTTCGGAGGAGAAGGAAAGTTCTACCGTCCGATTGTCGGAGTCGACTTGGTCAATCGTAGATTCACGGCAATAATTACCCTGAACGCTACGTTTTTCGTTTTCGTCCATTTCTAGCCATCAGCTCCTTCCTGTGATTGTTGGACGTTATCGTCACTATCTGGGTCCATCAATGGTTGCAACTCACTGGAATAATCCAGTAACACCCCGAGCTCCTTGGCTCTATCCTGTTCAAGTTTCCGTTGTTCAAGAACTTCCTCCCAATCACGCCCAGATGCTGCACACACATCCTCTAAGGTTGTAAGGCCTGATTTGATTGCTTCCTTATTGGCGGACACTTCCTTAACCGGGTCTATCCACGACCAACCTGGCGCAAGCCAAGATACTTCTTGGTACTTGTCCTTATTCGCCAAGTAATCAGATGGTAGTTCACCAGCTAGGTATAATGCGTCAATAAAGGCTTTCCAAATAGGCATACAAAAGTGCGCAATAACAAATTCTTGCCATTGTCGGAAGGTCTTTTGGTCCTCTAACAGATTTTGCCTTGCTGCGGAGAAGTTACCTGATATATTACGAGCTACGATATCCGCGCTCATTCCTAGACCGGAGGAGATTCTCCGTGTCTGAGTTGCCGAGTATTCGCTAGCAGTCCCTGCATTACGTTTAGGGTCCGCAAATTCAATGGATTCACCAGGGCTAAGGTGTCTAACCATACCTGGTGCTAGGGTCATATTAGGACGTCCTTTACTATCCCTAGGTAGCATCGCCGTTTGACGTGCTGAATTTTGAGAGGTAATGAACGCGCTATAACATGCGGATACACGTGCAGCAATTAAGTCTGCGTCCATATATTCGTCAATATCGTGGATACGGCGAAGGACTAATGCCAGGTGACTCATCCCTCGAAGTTGAGAGGTACGAGTCGGCTTGAATAATAAGAACGCCTGGTTAGTAGTTAGCCGTAATGCGTCGAAACTGCGTAACCCCATTGGATCGCTTTGATATACGTGATACGCAACTGGTCTCCCATATTCGTTAACCTCCACGCCGTTGATAATGTTGTTCTTACCATGTTGTAGGCTAACCGCTCCGATGTTCTCCGCCTCAATCAATTGGATTGCTAGTGGCAAGTACTCACCTTGTGCGGTTTTGTTGACAAGGATTTCACCGTCATACAACATCCGCCGTAGCGCGATAGACTGCAGTTCATAAAAGTTAGACATCCCCCGGACGTCCGCATTTTCAGCCTCCGCCCATTTTGCCCAAGCCTTTTCAATTTTGTTGTTAAGGTTCGTATTTAACTTACCTTTACCGCTTCTTACCTTTGCCTGTGGCTTAATCCCAACGCCAATGACGTTACGGATCAGCGCTGTAACTACAGACTCAGCTAAGTCGCTGTTCATTTCAGCTGCACGAGCTCGACCTCGAATAAGGTCACGTGCACCGGTGGCCAACTGCTCGGCGGTACCATAAGCAGGTTGCCAGTCGCTACTCAATCGGTCCATTGACGCCGCATCATATTGGCGGATAGCCTCTCGTGCTGCGATACGATTAAGCGCCCTCTCAGGGCTAACCCAACCGATTACCTTATCTAAGATATTCATCGTCCACCCCATGTCACGTATGCATCACTTTGAAAGCCGTTCGCTTCCTCATGAACCCGTTGCATCAGCGTTTGTTCTCGTGCATATAGCACGGGAAGGTCAATCGCTTTGAACCGCTTACCGCCGATCTGTAATTCGGAGTATCCTTTTGTTTCAATATCCTCGATTACCTCACGGATACGGTCCAATTGTTCATTTACATCGCTCATGGTTCACCTCCTATCTAAACCAATGGTTCGTATTCCCCATTCCTACACCGTAGTCGATATCCTCGGTTACGGAATTGGATTCTTCGTATTCTTCGGGTTCGGTTAAATACTTCACCCCTGCAATGTCTGCTACCGCAGCATTGTATGTACAGGTATCTAGCAAGTGATTCGTAGGGTGCCCGGTAAGTGGTTTCCACTGCACCGTAACTTCACCCGTTTTCACGTTGCGGATTTCTTGTTTTTCTTCCGACCGGAGATGGTCGGTATATTCCTGAGGACAATCCTTGAACAGATGGATTGTGCCTACCTCATCAGTCGGCCGTACCATCCGAGCAAATATAAAGTCCTTCCAGTAATCCGTATTAAGGACGTACAGTTTAAGACCCCCGATAACGCCCTTCTCAACGCTTGACATGGAGTACGGCGCCGTCAGTGTCTTATGATTTGACGAGCCTTTTAACGGAATACAGATTTCAGGGAACCTTGCACAGAATTGGTACACCTCGTCCGTTCTGAAGCCTGAGTCAATGCCCGCCTTCATCACCTGTCTAGGTTCGCCGTATTCTGTTGGATATTCCCTATTGACTATGATTTCCTCTAGGTCATCCCATGTACTGGCTTGGCCATAGTCGATGAGATAGGACTTCACGTCTGGCGCATAGGCCCTAACCTCCCACCAGAAGTGGTCAAGCTGTACATCAACGCTAGCGATAAGTAGCGTTGCCTTATCCGGTACTACGCCACGCTCAAAGGTTGATTCCGTGAAGTGTAGCGTTTGTGTGCTTTTCGTCTTAGCACTTCGCCAAGGTTCTGCTAGCCATGAATTGATAAAGTTCATAAGTCGGTCCGGGAAGTCTTTTGATGTAAAGAACTCGTAAGCGACTTTCCCAAAGGCTATCCATGGCGAATATAAGGACGATAAGTGGTAGCCAACCGAACGCACTCGACAATCGGGTTCGTTTTCGGTTCGCCATTCTCCGTTACGGAGCATATCCATTTTGTGCTTATCATGTATCGCTTTCTTACAGTGCGCGCATTCATAATAGGCGGTGTCCCTGATGCGGTCCTTATTGCCTTTAGCCTCATCGGGCCATTTAATCTGCTTGAACACGAGCTTTTGATACTCACCACAGTGTGGGCACGGTACGTAGTACTCTTTCTGTGCATGAGCTTGCTTGAAAGCTGTCCAGATATTGCCGTTTTCGACTGTTGGAGTTGATACCATCACGTGTTTGGCATCAACGAACGTTTTAGTACGTTCCGTTGCCAGCTTAATTGGATTGGCTTCCTTGCCGGAGAATACCGGGTACTTATCAACTTCATCGAAAAACACATACTTGATAGCCCTTGATGCAAGGCTCGATGGAGAGTTAGCACCGGACAATACCAGGTAGTTCCCTGTATTGAAGTTGAGTTCTAACTTTGAACTTTCGTTTTCGTTGTACATGTTGGCCAGCGGTTCTGTGTTCTTGATCATTGGCTCAACACGTTTATCGCTATTAAATTTCGCTAACGTATCTGTTGGATACACCATCATTGCTGGTGCTTTTGATTGATGAAGTGCGAACCCTATCATATTGAGTTCAGCTTCTGTCTTACCAATCTGTGCACCAAAGCACAGTACAATCGATTCAATCAGATTGTTATTGAACATATCCATAGGCTCTCTTAAATAGGGAGTGCGGTGCGTGTGCCATGGCCCGGGTTCTGCACTTGTGCTTGGGAGTACTCTGAACTTATCGGCCCACGTGGAAACGGTGTACCGCTCCGGAGGCTTGAAAGCTGCGAGTTCTTGCGCTGTCCACGTAAACGAAGTACTAGAATCGTGTGATGAATTGTAATGACATTGTTTATTCGGATTCCTTGAATTTTTGGAATTAACTTTTCTTCGCTTTCGTGTAGACGCCGTCGCGCGCGTAGCTTTCGAGGTACTCGTTGACACACTCATTCACCGTCCTCTCTACAATCACCCTTGTTTCTGCATCTGGAAATTCTTTGCTAACCGCTTTGGGTAGCAGTCCAAGGGATGATTTCAATTCGTTAACGCGTCCAGTCCATTCACGAGTTACATCTTCGACCGAAATATACTGGCCTTCAAGAACTTCGTTCATTCGCTTTTCGCGTTTCGCCTTAGCTTCCTTATAGTCAGCTTCGGCTTCAAGTTTTCTTTGAGCAGCGGATTTTGTTCCGTCCTTATCCTTTGACATGCCAAGCCAAACAAGAACTTCACGAACGTTCCACCACCCCGTGGCCACCTTCGGCATACCTGCACGATTGTGACGTGATATCATTTCCGGACCGAGGTCCAAGATTTGGCATAGCACTTTTGTGGTGACAATGATCTCGCCATTGTCATCGAACTTGACTTTGGGTCTTTCCGTGGCCATTTTGGACCTCCTTCCGTAAGTGTCTATTGGTAGGGTACTTTCTACTTGAAAAAATTTTTCACATGCGGACAAACATCGCGCGGAGGCGACCACCGGCGATTTTCCGTCGAGGAAGTACCTTTTTGTTTCAAAAATTTTAAAAATAATTTCAAATCTATTTAGGATGTTTTTTCTAATTAAAGCTAACAAAAAGGACTACGTGGTTGTTCGTAGTCCTCAATGCTTCGCTTCGTGTGTGGGCTACTGCCCAGGAGAGAAGTGTAAGTACATGAAAGGTATCACTATGAACTACCCTACAGTGCGTGGATACGGCGCTCGTTTCCGTATCCACACCAATAAGGTATCACAAAGTTCAACTATCATTTCATATCATGTTTTAGAAATTTTCAAAAAGTTTGCAAAAAGACTTGACAGCCATCTTTCTTATCCGATAGACCTGGGGCTCGCTGTAATGCATCGCCTCAATAACGTCCTTCATGCCAAGGCCGAAGTAGTAGCGATACTCAAGGAACGTACGCTCACAATCGCTCGGCACTTGATGGATGATTGCCCATAGCTCATATCGTTCCCTTGATAGTTTCCTTGACTCTTCAAGCAGATCACGATACGCCGTCTTGAGATTTAGCTGTTGTTCTTCAGTGATAGGGTACTCACTTCGTGCTTCTTGCTCCAGCCGTTGCAAGTGCGCCTCGACGTCGGTTAGCCGTCTATGACTATCCATTAGCCTTTGCAGTTTACTTATACCAGGATGTGCCCCCTTACTCGTACGTTTACCCATACGCTCACATCCTATCAATACTATCCTGTGTCATATGTAATCCATCCCTTCTACAATCTTGTACAGCTCATCGACTTCATCTTCTATTGATTCCAAGGTATCCATAGCTTCATCCCAACGCTCGTCATGATACCAAGGATACGAATACGTTTTATCATCGAACTGGTATGCATAGGCTACTCACCTGTAATCCAACTTAAGAACACTCCTGCCTTCGCTAGGTCCTGAACTTCTTTCGCCGGATCCTTACGACCTGCTCGAAGGGAATACTTTAATGCGTTACCCTTGCACCAACCTTTGAACTCTTCCGGTGTCAATACGGCACGAATGACGTCAACGCTTTCAACCGTTAACCCAGGTAAGGTGTAATGCGATGGATGATGTACGGCATCGTTCATTGTATCTGTAGGCTTAACCTCGGCTACAGATTCGTCCGGTGTAGGTACTTCTGTTACTTCCGGCTCAGCCTCAATCTTGCCGTACATCTTAGCGTTATCCTCATCTGTTGCTACGGATACTGTTGGCTTTGCATTAACTTTAGGCTCCGTAGGTTTCGCCTTAACCGGTGATTTTGGCTCATGTTTCAAAGCTTCTCGACATTCCGGACAATTGACAGCAGGTCGACCCTTGCCTGTTTGTTCGAACTCCTTACCGCACACCTTACAAGTAGTCATCTTAGGTGATGGCTCTGGTGTAGTAGGTGACACTTCTGTCTTTTTACTGTCTTTTACTGTCTCCGTTCTGTCTTTGCCTTTAATGATACTCATGATATCGTTGAACCCTTCCTTACAGGTAGGGCACTCTTGTTCGTTACCGATAGCCTTGAATAGGCTTCCACAGGTCTTACAAATTCTGCTCATAGTGTTATCCTTTCACATATTTATCAATCCGTGCCTTCAATGATTGAAGGACATATTCTTGTGCTTCGTCTTTCTTCTCAAGGGCTTCCATCATATCCTCGTCCCGTGTACCTACGGATATAAGGTGATGGATGATTACTTTTTCATTCTGACCTTGACGATGCAAACGCTTATTCGCTTGTTGATATAATTCTAGGCTCCAGTTAAGCCCAAACCATATCACATGATTACCGCCGTCTTGTAGGTTTAGCCCATAGGCAGTTGATGCGGGATGTGCTAGTAGTACGTCAATCTTGCCGGCGTTCCAATCGAACTCTTCATCAGCACCTTTTAATTCCCGTACACGCAGATCCGTTTTCGCTAACGCTTCCTTCAACCTGGTGCAATCATGTTTGAAGTTATAGAACACTAGCGCCGGCTTGCCGTGTAGCTGTTCGATAAGCTCCATGAAAGCTTCTATCTTGCAATCATGGATTTCATGGACATTCCGCTCATCGTCATACACGGCACCGTTGGCCAACTGTTGAAGCTTGTTGGATAACGCAGCCGCACTCATGGCGGTGATTTCCTCATCCGCTCCAAATACTTCAAGGACGGCGTCGCGTTCCATGCTTTCATAGGCTTTCTTCGCCTTAGCATCTAAGACTACCGGCACCGTATCGTACACAATCGGTGGTAGGTCTAAGTAATCGCTAGCCTTCATCGAGATACATAATGGCGCTATGGCTGACATAATCGCATCATCTGTATTCGCCTTTGGCTTGTAGCTGTAGATCACATCGCGACCTCGTTGGTCCGGGTCAAAATAATGTTCCCTAAATGCGGTGTATGTCTTACCTAATGTTTGGCCACGGTCTAATAAGTAGACCTGGGCCCATAGGTCAATCAACCCATTCGGTGATGGTGTGCCGGTTAACAGCACCATTCGGTTGATATGGTTGTACATGTTCGATAAGTCCTTGAATCGTTTGGCACGATGAGATTTAAAGGAACTCGATTCATCGACTACCACCATATCGAATGGCCAGGCGTTCTTATAGTAGCTAACCAGCCACGATACATTCTCGCGATTGATGATGTAGATATCCGCCGGTGTATTTAATGCTTGTATGCGTTTCTTTAACGGGCCTAATACGGTGGATATTCTAAGAATACCAACGCCGTCCCATTTGGCCGCTTCACGTTGCCAGGTTGCTTCCGCCACTTTCTTAGGCGCTATGATAAGCACCTTCTTAACCTGGAAGTAGTTGTATTTCAACTGGTAGATAGCGGATAGGGTTATGATGGTTTTTCCTAAACCATTCAACCCATATCCAGGAACAGTCCTATCTTTTGTTGCTTAATCACTCGTGAAATACAGTAATCTTGATATGGATGTGGCTTGAATATCATACGGCATCACCTCCTAATCCTTAACTGTGCATCCGTATTTTGCCTTTTGCATCTTATGCCGAATCTTACGCACGTTAGTCATGATATATGACTGCACATCTGTATTATCGTGTTCCTGAATTTTCTCGTACTTGCTAAGAACTTTGTACAAGCTATAATCGGAACACATGCCATGACAGCCAGGTGTACGCCTGGTACAGTTCTTACACGGAACTCTCGCCATGAATACCACCTTCATTCGTTAGGTAGTCCTTAACGGCTTCAGGGCCGTAAAGGATGTAAACGGTCTGCAGTAGACTCAATAGTTTCTTGCACTGCACATCCTGTAGTTGGCTTAATCGACCTCGTGTCGTTTTAAGCTCCACGAATTGAACGGTACCGTCAGGCCATATCACAATCCGATCAGGCACGCCGACGTTGCCAGGCGATACGAACTTATAGGCCTTACCGCCCAACTCTCTAACACCCCGAACGAGTTTCTGTTCGACAAGTTTTTCAAGCATCTATCACACCTCCATTTTGAGATTATCATTTACGCAAGGTAACAAAGTTACACTTTTTTTCTTTACATATAGATACATACCCTATTTAACCCCGTTTAACCCCGTTTAACCCCTATAACATACTTAAATATATATATTTCTACTACATATATATATAAATGTTACCTTTATATATAATAAGTACTATAAATATAGATAAATACTAGGTTTGTTAGGGTAACATTCTAGGTAACATTCGGGTAACATTCGGGTAACATAGTAACATTCTCAGGTAACATTCTTTTTGAGAATATGGGGGTATTTTCAGGAATGTTACCTTCGAAAATTACATCAATCCGGGTATAATTGAGAATCCTCTTTGGGCTCCATAAGGCCCAAATTTTTTCATCGAATCAAACCTCATTAAGAATGGAATGTTATCTAAGATTTGATTAAGCTCTCGGCTATCCGACTTCTTCATCCAAGATAATGGACGCCCAAAACACTCAACCCATACTTCTGCAGCACATACCCTGTCACGGAATACTAGCACCTGTCCAGGTATCGCATGTGTGCCTGACATAAACATGTCACGCGCTTTAGGAGACATCGTGCTCCAATTCTCAGGTACTTTCTGTTTCAAGAACTCAGCTACCACACCTGCTTTAGCATTTCCTTCCATATGGCTTTCACGTGCTAAGTTTGCAAGGCGAAGCACTTCCTCATTATCTTCAATAATTAAGCTTTCCCCTTGGAGGTATCTAGCTTTGGCTTCCGCCCACAGCTGATCCACTTCTCCAGGTAAATTCTTAAATACATTTTTCGTTGGTTTCTTTAAACCAAGTTGTATTGGCCAGAATCTGCGGTTACCCGTAATATCCTTTAAGAACTCGTGTTGATTAGTGGAACCAAAGAACACGCATTGACGTGGATATTCTTCAGTACGGCGACCATAGGCCTTACGGAATACGTCGACCTGGCGTGATAAGAATTGTTTCGATGCATTTTCTTCCGCCTTAGAGTACCCGGCCATTTCACCGCCTTCAACTAACCAACTATTTTGGATGCTTTCCGCGGCTTCTTTACCATCAAAGGTGTTAAGCCCATCAGCGTACCAATCCTTGCCCATTAATCGAATAAGAGATGATTTGCCTATTCCTTGGGCGCCGACTAATACAGGCATGGTGTCATATTTACACCCAGGTTCGTAGGCACGTGCTACTGCAGCTACGAAGGCCTTACGACCTACCGCACGGGTATACACGTTATCCTCTGCGCCCAGGTAATCGATGAAGATCGTGTCTAAACGTTCCACACCATCCCAGGTGAGGCTGTCTAAATAGTCTGTCACTGGGTTGAATGCGTTTTGTTTCGCTATCAGTAGCACGCTATCAAGGACTTTATCCTTACCGGTGATATCGAATCGGTTCTCTAGGTACCACTGGATACCACTATCATCGGTGTCAGTCCATATGCGCTTGCCATGCTCCGATAGGGCCCATGGTAGGGCACCCATCGCCATATACCGACTGCCAAACTTATCGTAAGCGATACGGCCCTTGATAGCCGGATCATGCGTTAATAGTTTAAGAATGTTATCACGTGTCTTTTTAAGTCCTTGATTCTCGTTATATTTGAGGCCGGCGGACTTCATCCATTCAGTCTCGAGCATAGCGTTGGCGTCAAGGTCAGTCACGTTCGTAGTATTAGAATTACTTATCGATTCTTGGAACACGTTCGTAGCTGACTCTCGCGCGCGTTCCTGTTGGATACTGATGGCCACCCCTGAGTCCTCAAAGGCTAGCTTACTCATCGCCAGGAACGATGGCATCTTATGCGGGGGTGTGCCGTCCTTGGCCGTCTCGTCGAGGTCGTGGAACTTATGAAGTCGAACCAGGTCGAACGCGTTCACGAGTTGGCCACCACACGGATCCGTATTGTGATGCGAGTATAAGAACTTATCATTGTCATAGATTACCGCACCGCCGATGGTAGAACCTTCGACATAGGTTAGGCGGTCGTTAGAACCGTCAACGTACGTGTACGCGTTAGGTAGAAACGTATCGATAGCCTCACGGATACCGTACTGCCTACAAAAGGCACCTACGATACCATGCTTAGATAACGGATCCTGTTGCTTCGTAAGGAGCTGTTTCACTCTAACCGATGTCTCTGAACCTGGTACCTGTGGCCATGACGCCACGTCCCGCCAATCGGTGTACTCCGCAAGGATGCCGTCTGCAGATAAGAACGGCTTATCTGCAAATCTGAATACATACTGTGCATCACTTGAACATCCTGGCCAGTACATGAGCCTCGAGGCTTCGAATGTAGTCGAGTCCATCATGCCGATACCGATTAAACTGGCCACCTTACGAGCGATAGGCTCGTACTCATCCGGTGTCATGGTGCGGTCGGTTGGGATGACTACCCGTAACCGTGGCCGGTGTGGCGTGTGCGAACGAGTACTGTACACGGCGTACGCCATACCTAAACTGTCCACTGTACGCACTACGTTATCCGTTTGGCCAGGCTCAATAGCGTCAAGGTCAAGAGTGATAAGGTCACGGCCTGTGACATTAATCGCCTTACGTTGGAGACCGATTAAGCTACCACCGACGAAACCGCCGATATCCTTTAGTTTAGCCTGTGCCGACTTTGGCAGTTGATGATACTGTTCAACTGTTTCCGTAGTGCGTTGCGGTGTACGAAGTCGTTCGATGAACTCGGACCACATCAGCTCCGTTTGAATCCATTGTTTAGACGTGCGACTTTGGCCTACGCTAATTATTAGTTTTTTATCATTAATCATACGGCCCTCGCCCTTTCTAATCCTTCATATAATAATCACTGGTGAATCCGGCGGCGGATAGGTGTAACCCTTCAGCCCAGGGAATCGGAGCCCCAAATAAAGCGTTAACCTTATCAAGGGTTTTCTCTTTATCCTCGGAAGGGATTTCCATAACCGCTTCATCGTGGATGTGCATAGTAATCGGATACCCAGCAATAGTCAATCGCCGTAACGTTACAGCCAGGCAGTCACGTGCCACGGCTTGTGTGATGTTTTCGACGAGTTTTCCGCCGTAGGTACTATCATCCACCCAAGCGTTGTTGAATTGCGCCTTGAAATGGACGGCGTCCTTACCGAATTGGTTTTCTTTGATATACGCCCCCGGGTAGAATAACTTTCTACCACTTGGTAACTCTATCGTCATGTATCGATAGCCGTATATCGGATCAATTTCTAATCGAAATATAATACCGTGGTCAAGGCCCATAGGGTTGCCGGTTGTTACGGTATACACCGCAGCGTTTTCTACCTGGTACCATAAATCACGAATCCGTGGTGAAGCTTCACGCCATAACCTTACAATGTCCGGAAGTTCTTCTTCCGAAAGCCCCATATCTAGGGCGCCCATAGCCTTTAACGCGTTGACGCCTCCTTGATACCCAAGGGCTAATTCTGCTACCTTCCCCTTTTGCCGTAGGTGTCCGTTTTCGCCGTGTTTCACGACCGGAACGCCAAACATCGAGGACGCCGAGGCGCAGTAGATATCTCCATCATGGGCAAATACCTGTTGACGCCACTGCTCACCACTTAGCCAGGCGATAACCCGTGCTTCAATAGCGGAGAAGTCAGCCACGCATAAGGTCTTACCCTCTGGAGCGATAATAGCCGTACGGATTAATTGTGAGAGTGTATCGGCTACATCACCATACAAGAGCTCTAGCCCTACACGATTACGATGTGTCACGAGGGAACGTGCGACGTCAAGTGTTTCGATGTAGTTTCTTGGTAGGTTTTGGACCTGTATAAGACGTCCAGCCCAACGCCCGGTACGATTGGCTCCGTAGAACTGTAACACGCCTCTAAGACGATAATCAGAGCCCCAGGACTCTTCCATTTTGACGTACTTTGATACCGAGGACTTGGCCAGTTTTTTGCGTAGCGTAAGAACGCGTTTGGCCACTTGATTAATATCACTCTTGAGAGCGCCGTCAACTGTATCCTTAGTTAAATTAGGAAGGTTAGCCCCTGTATTGGTGTTAATCCAATTAAGGAGTGCTTGCGTAGAATTAGGATTGGCAAGTCTAGTTATTTCCTGTGCTTCCTTGGTAAGGATGTTCGTGTTTTCTTCATCAATACAAAGGGCGCCGATGACGAGGTCATGGTCGATGAGTACACCGCGGTTATTGATTTCAATATCGATGTACCAATCATTCCACGTTTCATCAGGTACAGGGAACGATGCAAGACGTTTGTAACATTCCATCTCTGTCACTACGTCTTGACGATTGTATTCGACATACGTTCGCCATTTCTCAGGCTCGTGATGCGGTAGATTACGAGTTCTACCGCCGTTCGACTTGGTCGGATTACATGGAATACTAAAATATCGGATTAAGGCCTTACCGGCTTTATCCTTTAATTTATTTTGAGGTAAGCCCAGAGCCACGCCTAACTTAGCAAGGCCCATAGGATACCCTAAATACGCACCGTGAATCATCGTGCAGTGCCATTGACGTAATGGAGTAACATATCCGGCCTTATTTAGACAAGTAATTTCAAACTGTGCGTTGTAGGCATGTTTAATAACATCAGGATTTTTGAGGTCTTGAATCACCGCGTCAGGTATCGATTCGCCTTGTGCTAGATCCACAACTTCAACCTGGCCAAAGTCATAGGCGTATGCGAATAGGAGGATTGAAAAATCCTCCGCTTCGACATATTTGTATACCCCTGCGCCGATGTCATTAGATGAGAATGTTTCAATGTCAACACTGAGATGTCTCATATCGGCCGCCTATTACATAGGAAGGCCAGTTACAGGGTTGATAGCTTGAACCGCTTCAGCGCCACCGAATACATTTGCTGCACTTCCTTGAGGTGCACCGAATACGGATGCAGCGGATGCAGGTTGGCCACCTCCAAGAGGTTCACCATCACGTACCTTTTGTACAGGGCCTAAACCAGCAGAGATACCAGAGGATTGGTTGTTATAGAAATAGAAGTTAACCAACACATTAGCGTACATGCCAGAATAAACTTGGCCAGGTTCAGTAAGTGGTTGACCTTGAAGGTCGACTACTTCAGGCTTGAATTTCATGGATTGAGACGCGTTGAACACATAGTGGCCTTTACATTCAGGACCATATTCTTTACCGCCTGGTGTGTAGCCGTCGCCATCGTGGAGTGGTGTTTTAGGTTGCGCTGGTACTTTAGCGCCATGTTTCACACGAGCATCTGCAATAGCTGCTTCAATAGCTTGATTGATAGCTTGTACTTGTGCCGTATCGGATTTAGGTACAAGGATCATAGCGCTGTACTTCGCTTCGCTGAAGTTATTTGGATTAGTGTATGGTTCAAGTAAATGAACAAAGGATAAACGTACGTTTTGTAAAAGAACTTCTGTTGGTCTGCATTGAAATGCCATAATTATTTACCTCCATTGGTATTGAATACTTGCGCCGCACTAGGTTGGTTCGTGATACGTGGGCGCTTGTCCGTATCAGCTACAAGAGTAGGTTTGCCAGGGTTCTTAACGACCTGGTCGCCTACGAGTTCATTAAATTCTTTCTTACCGATGGCTTTTTCAATCTGTGCCAAAGTAAGAACTTTACGTTCATAGAGGATAGATTCATCTACCCCGCCATCGATAAGGGTTTGAATAGCAGTATCGCCATCTTGGAACGCTCTGGAGCCTCTGCCCTCTACAGCTTTCCAACCTGGCACCTCTGCGCCGGCTAAGGATTCAGATAATGCGTATTCTTTGATATCCTTGTACCAGGATTCGATATCTTTGCCGTGCTCTAGGTAGGTACCTAGTTCTTCAAGGCTAATCAGACGAGGGTCTTGGTTCGTGAATACGTGCATCGCATCGAAATGCTCACATCGTGTTCTGCATTGAGCCTTCGCCCTACAGAACCCGCACCAGGCACCAGCCTCAAACGTGTGGCCTTCCATTTCGTAGGCCTCTTTAGCCTTTGGCATGACTACCTCCTCACCCCATTTACGGAGCTCATCGGAGGACATTTCAAACTCTGAAATGTTGTTAACACGAGGCTGTACGATGGTCATCTTGATAGTGTTGAACTTGTATAAGAGACTGTAATCATGCATAGCGCCGAGTGCGTATAACATCATCTGTGGATTGTGATCCGCATCAACTACAACACCTTTCCCGTGTTTATAGTCAATGATATGGAGCGTATCACCGGCTAGGATGATACAGTCCGCCGTACCGAATCCTTCAGGTACATATTGGCTAAAGTCAACCCGCTTTTCGATAACTACGACGGGAGCGACCTTGTAGCTTAGCATAATGGACTTGATGTATTCGAGATACACGTCTGTAGTCTCGTCCATTTCAGGCGCCCATAACTCATTCTTCTTGATTTTGTTATAGGCCCTGGTGTAGGTCCCTTTGGCCATCGCCGTAGTGTATTTCTTAAGTTTCAGTTCACACAGCTCATGTGCGAGGGTTCCTTCCTTTGCATACTCTGATGTAGTATCAGGGAAGGTCGCCTCTAAACGAGGCGCCCCCGTACAATGTAACCACCTGTGCGAACTTGACGCGCTTAATAGCGCATGGCTAGCCATTAGATTCGTGCCCCCATGTTGCGAAGGTCAACTACGAGATTAGGGAATTGGTCCTTTGGAAGTTCTGGAAGGCTGGCCACCTTGTACTTTTGCATCAAGCCGACGATTTCATTCGTGCGACCTGCATCCATTAATGGTTGCAAGGCCACCTGAATTTCTTCCAAGGTGTATTCCTTAACCGGTGCTACAGGTACAGCCGGTGCAGGTGGTGCCTGTTGAGGCCCCGGAGTTGTTGGTACCGACACAGATGTCGGTACCACAGGTGTTACTGTAGTAGGTTGAGCGACTGGAGCCACCGGTGGAGCTTGGACTGTGGCGGGTACCGCTGGAGCTGTGGGCGGTTCTTCCGTCGTAGGTATATTACTGTAACTGAGGAACAATTTAAGTTCTTCACAAAGGGATACATAGTTTTTTGCTTCAAAAGTGATTCTGATCATGAGGAAATCCTTTCTGATTAATATCTAAATAATGCCGTGGAAGTGTAGCAGTAGGAGAACACAAACACCGATGATGAATAACACTTGGCATGCTCTAGTCACCCAGGTATCTATTTTAGTAAGTCTCTCCTTAACAATCTTTTCGCGCTTAGCATGTTCTCTTAGGGAGCTTCTAACATCCCACGGACTAGGCGGAGCGGTTTTATGTACTTCCGGTGAAATTAACTGCTCTATTGCAGTATCTTTCACTATCCGTTTTCTTCTATTTTTCCGAGCCATAGGTGTCGCCTCAAGATAATTTTTGATTTGGCTTCGTAAAGCCTGGCTTATCGATAAATTCCATAACCGTACTGGTTACTGCCTTTGCAAACGCGTGCGGGTCTCGGCTATAGTCGTGAGCGATAGCTACTACTGCACTCGCTAACATTGCGCCAAGTACCTTCTGGTCTGTTAATGTTGTTCTACATGCACAACGGCAGGAGCTGTAGTCTTCGCTCAAATCCATAGTGATTGATAGTGTGTGAGTTTTAGGTTTATTCATAGTGACCTCCTAAATGCGACGTTGCGCAGCAACTTCTTGCGTTAACTCATCAACCAATCGTTCTAACTTAGAGATACGACTTTGGGCATCTTTGGCTTCAGCGATGTAGTCAGAGCCCTTACCGGTCTTGAACGCAAGATTGATTGTGTATTGATTTTCAGCGCCTAAAGTAGCACCTACGCCAATCATCAATCGCTCATTTGGACGGATAAACGCTCCAAGGGCTACGGCGTTGCTGTTACGATAATGGCCATAACTTACAGCATAGCTGACCTTATCGCTTCGGTTGAAATCCAAAGGATGAAGCCCTGCTAATGCTGCACTAGATGCGCCTAAACGGTTGACGCGTTGGTCTGTTGCGTTGAGACGGTTGTTAATTTCACCGGCTATATTATAGGTACGTTGTTCAAGTGCAGTAATGCGGCCTTCGTGATTAGCTGATGCATCGTGAAGTGCGCTGATATCAGCCGTATTAGTATGCACCTTTGCACCGATGGTGTTGATTTCATCGTACGCAGCGTATAACTGGGAGCCGTTGACAGCGTCTAAACTGTCCGCTTCCACTCTACCGGCGGAAACGTTCTGTAACTGCCGGTTATACTGCGCCACGCCACCTGCACCTGTGCGAGCTTTGGAACCGAAGGATACGACTGCGCCAGGTTGCTCGCCTGCGAAGATGTGACGGGTACCATTTAGGTCTACACCGTCAACGCCTACCGCATCATCGGTCACCGCGTTGGTGCCGATGGCAACGGAATTTGCACGATCGGCTATTGTGTTGTTGCCAAAGGCTATGGCGTCAGTGGCTAAGGATTTGGCGTGTGTGCCAAACACTAATGCACCTTGGCCATTAGATTCAGAGTTAGAGCCGAACACGAGTTGTTCCTTTTGGGAACCAATTTTGTTGTTGTAGCCTACTACGGCGGACTGGCCACCTGCTACGGTGCCATTGTTAGCGCCAACCGCGACGGAGTTTTCTCCGGTCACGTTGTTGGAGCGGCCAAAGGCCACAGAGCTTTCACCGGATACGAACGCACCGTTGCCAATGGCAACGCTGTCGTAACTAGCTGTTCTAGCCTGATTACCAATAGCGATGGTGTACTCGACTAAGCTCTCAGCATGGCTGCCGAATGCGAAGGAGTTACGGCCGGATGCTTTGGCGTCATTGCCACCGGCGAAACCGTTTTCGCCGGAAACCGTATTATTCGTACCAAAGGCAATGCCGTTTGGAGCAGATACTGTATTTTGAGTGCCCGCGATGAAGGCGGATGTAGCGTTTGTAGTTGTTGTATTATTCGTACCAATCACTAGGCTTGCGTCACCATTAGCGGTGCCGTTAGGACCTAAGTTACTACCTTGTGCGAATACATTAACCGCTAGCGCGGAGATTGCGAGCGTGGATACAATTACTTTCTTGTTCATAGTTGAATTACCTCGTATAATATAAGTGTCAAAATTATTTTGATGTGGCCGTGTCAGTAGTTCCAGTACTGATGCGGTCGTTTTCTTTTGGGCGTTTAAGGATATCGAAATCAGAGGGACTACCGATATCCACTTGAGCATGCGCCCAGGTGTCATAGTCGAATCCAAATTTCTTAAGCTCGACTACGGCTTGCTTGCCAGATGCTGAACGATCGATAATGCTGTTTAGCGCATTACGTGCTGCCTTCAGCTTACGAATCTCAATTTCGTAAGGTTTGGCCACTTCTAGGACTGCACGCCACTTTTGGCCCTTCTCGGAGTTAACATCGAGATTGTCATACCACCATTCGTGGAGTGGTTTACACATACGTTTGATGAAGTTATCCGCATCAGGTACTAGCTTATTGGCTAGCGTACCATAGCCAAGTTCTTCCAAACCTTGAGCGCCTTTACGTGCTTCGTATAAGCCGTTAATGACTTTGTGGAACGCTTCAGCAGCTGCTATACGCCCATCAGCTTTAAGGCTAATGTAGTGTGATTCGAGCGCTACGCTTTCCGCTTCTGTTTGCTCTAA
>ERZ1036424.179-NODE-179-length-41439-cov-67.674029_pt1 | contig 41439 bp, 33 predicted proteins | sample MGYA00514221_ERZ1036424 | MGnify/ENA primary metagenome ERZ1036424 (study PRJEB33795, sample SAMN09464939) | human gut metagenome | host: Homo sapiens | place: USA: Stanford, California | collected 2016-11 | study: EMG produced TPA metagenomics assembly of the... | reverse complement strand
TAAGTATACCACTATTAATATATAATTGCAAGCTATTATTCAATTATTTTCTTTACTAGTATATTAATCAACGCAAATCTTGATACCCTATAAATTTATTATGGTGATCTTTATAGAATATTAAAAACTAATAATTAAAAATGAGAGTATAATGTCTAACCCATACTCGCACTAGGATATTTTTAAATTTAGATGTAAAAGTAATTCCTGAAAGACTATAACATAAAAATCAGATGTAAAATTAGATATGTATACTTACATCAAGATGAAATAAGATAAAAAATTTTAAAAAATATAAAAAAAGAGTAACTAAAAAGTTACTCTTAAATCATCTGTCAACTCAATCCGTTGACAAATTACTATTTTTTATGTTTTAAAACACTTAATTTATAATAATTTTAAATTAATATAAATCTATAAAAATGTTGGTTGTTTCCTCAAAAAAAACTCCCCCAAGCCTTATTCATTACTCCATCCAAGTAAAAATCAAGCCTTAGCCTACCTTCCAAAAAAGTATTATAAAAATAATCCCCACGCCAAAATCGCCATTTTTTTCGAGTTATCCACAGATTAAAGATCAGATAAAATTTCAAAATCATAAAAAAGTCCCCCAAAAATATCAATCATAAAATCACTCTATATTCTTATCTTTTCTTTTCTAATTTTAAATCCGTCTTATGTTTCCCCTTCAATACTTCCGTCCAATTTATTGAGTCTATTCTTTCACAGCTCTTCTTTTTTCCTGCTCCTGCTCAACTCTCTTTCCACTCTACCTTAATCCTTATATTTCAAGGCTTCGCGTCGGTTTTCTCTCTTCTTTCTCTTACCTCAAATCTATATTTTCTGAGTCAAATGAATAAAAACATGAATAGCTACAAGAATAAATCCTTACACCTTTTCATGCTTTTTAACTTGAAATTTCATTTAATTTTTATCTTGATTTAGACGCAAAAAAGCCCCGCATTTTGTTCTTAAGAACTCCCTGCGGGGCGTATTCCCTATCTATTTTTCCCGAACTTTTTTATGACGTTGGGGAGGTTTTTTATTAGATGGGGATGTTTTTTATTTTGATACATAGATTGAATAATTCATTTTAAAAAAATTAATAGAGTAGTATTCTAAATTACAAGTAAATGAGTAGTTTTCCATAAAAAATAAATCAGATATAAATTATATCTGATTCACCCTTGTATATTTCTTTGTACCATAAGTCTTTCTATATTTATCGTTGTAATAACTCCCATACATTGAATTTTTATCATCTTCATCATATACTATGCTTTCAAAACCCGAATGTCTATTCATAGAATTTACAAAACTTTCTATTGGCTCATTTTCATATTCATATTTTAGCACTATTCCTTTAGGATCCTTTAGAAAAATTCCTGCTATATGACTATACGATTTGGATGAACCTGGGTTATTAGAACATATGCTAATTTTAGACCAAGTTTGTTTTATTTTAATCTGTACTTCACCTTTTACTCCACCAGTTCCATCATCTCTTGCTTGGTATGAAGATACAAATTCTCCTTTCCATTCACCTGATAAATTAGGTACTTTTACCCCCAATGCAAGTCTTATTATTTTAAAATCCCATAGATAATTATCAAATAAATAATATATAAATCCAAAAATAGTTAGTGATAGAGATGATATAGATATTGATAGATGTATAAACGTAATGTTAGTTAAAAAATTTTTTAATATAGTTACTAATACAATGCTAATAAGTGCTAATTTAAATACAACATATACCCTTTCTCTTGTATCAATCGAATAATTATGCATTTTCTCCTCCTCTAAAGCTCAATTAATCTTACTAATTTATTATTATCATCAATTCGTTTAGTTCCTACATAAAGTAGACCATTTTCTCCTACAATGACCATAAAAATATATGGTGGTAAATTTTTTATTTCTCTTACACATTGATACATTAATGTCTCATCTACTAAAGATGGGTGTGGATGTATCTCATGATGAGTATGCCATTCTCCAAGATACATAACCTCCCCACCAGAAGCTTCCCAGTAATGATCTATCACATTTTGAGCATTTTCCTTATTCCTTACAAAATAATTTTTACCGCTTTTATCTTTATCACAAGGCTCAGAAATTGTAGTTATAATATATTCTTTATAATCAGATTTTATCTTCCCAAGTAATATTCCTCCATTTTCATTCATACCATTTTTCTGGCAATATCTTTTAAAACTCTGCAATACTCCCTCTTCAAATTTAAGAATCGTATTTTCATCTACTTTATAACTCTTCATTATTTAATTTTTCAACCCGTAGCTTTCTATTATCTTCACCTAACCATTGTGGTGATATTTTCATCCTATTTTTTCTTGCAACGTCTAATCTACCACACCAAGACAATATATAATTGTTTTTATTGTTTTTTTCAAAAATATTTTTATTTATATAATCCATAATTGTATTTATAAATATCTGAATCTCAAATGCTGAATAAGGTAAAAACGTACTTCCACAACCACTTTCTCTTTTTACATATCTATCTCCATCCAATAACACATTTTGATAATATGAAAAATCCTCCCTAAATAACCTTTTAATTATATCTGATTGCCTCTTTTGTAATATTACTACATGTCCTCCCATAAGATAAGGTTCTACCCATATAATAATTAATGGTTTCTCTATATAACCATCAACAAACATAGATATAAGTTTATGTTCTATAGGAATATTTCCTACAACCAAGAAATTAAAATCACATTGATTAAAGCTTTCAATCTTCTTATCAAGTGCTAAAAATATATCTTCATCTAATATCTCAATATTAATATCTGGATAATGGTTTAAAAGTTCTTCTTTAATTGATACAACCTTTTTCTTTCCAATATATTTTGCTCCACAAAAATGTCGCGCTATATTATCAGAAGTAATTATGTCATTATCTATTAATAAAAAACTTTTAACCCCTAAATCAACAAGTACCTTAGTTAATGTACTTCCAATAGAACCACATCCAGTTATAGATACTTTTAAATCATCTCTTACATTACCATCTCCGCCACGTTCATATAATCTTTTATGATTTAACAGACTTACTGAAAACTTATTAATCTCATCTTCTCCATAAATCATCCCATAAATATACTCTGGAATTATATGATTTAACCTAAAACCATTTGGTATAGATCTCTTCTTATGTATCCATCCACCTAAACACATATTATTATTCTTTTGAGAAAATACAATAATTTGTTTATCCGTATTATTTCTTAAATATTTTATATATTCCCTATAATATCTTTCATTTTTTAATATATTAAATATATCTCTATTATTAATAGGAAATTCTGGTGTCCAATTTTCCTCTAATGGAATATATAATGCCAGATAAAACTCATATGATTTTAATTTTACCCCTTTTGAATACATTAAATAATTTATTAATTTTTCTTTACTATTCGATAGAACTAATAAATTTTCATTTAATATACAACAATATAATTCTGTAGTTTCTTCTATTGGTGTAAATATAAGTTCTGCATGCATTTTTGAACTCATTTCCCAATAAGATGAAAATTCATTTTTAAAATCCTCTTTATTATTACCTTCTATTCCGTCAATAATTATTTTTTTAGCCTTATTTATACACTCCAATGTAATCTCTTTAGGTTTATTTATATTAGGAAATACTATATTACTATCAAAAGTACATACAAACTTATCATCCCCAAACTCACTAATATGAGGTAAAGGCTTATACTTTTCATAAAATTCTTTTAACATATATATTTTAGGAAAAGTATATGGAAAAGATATAGGAAACATACATTTTAATCTTATAGTTTCGCCTTTCACGTCTATATCTACGAACAAATAATCTCCATTAGGATTTTCAATATATACACATCCAAGCTTATTTTCCTCCAAATAAGCTTGGATTTCTTTAAGCTGAGCGTCCATCATTTTTTAATATTGCTGGTGCTGGAGATTTAATATAATCAGATTTACTGTTTGTTGATTTCTTTTCACCTTTTGGGAATCTGCTACCAAAACATTTCATCATTATTTTTGAAGCTTCTTCTTCATCATCTTTGTTAATAGATTCTTGTAAATTATCTCTTAATTTTTTTAGTGAGTTCATAATACTATTCTTTTTAGTTTCACTTGCTTCATCAAATAAATCTTCCTTTTGACCTACAGGTTTCTTACACTCAAAATTATCCTCTAATTCATTAATTATATTTGTGACAGTACCAAGCAATGATAAATCATCTCTATTCTCTGCTGGATAGAAGTTATTTCCAACTAAAATAGTTATTTCAATACCTTTTAGGTCAACAGATTTATAATCTTTCCATGCTTTTAAGTATTTTACCAAGCTTCGTAATTGTTCTCCTTCCTCATTTACCTTGCCAACAAACCACTTTGTAAATGCTTTAGGATCACTTTCTATCCATCCACTACTTTTATGTGCTAAATAAGCTACATCATCTTTTACAATATATGCTGGTAAATCAATATGATAATTTTTTGCATATATAACTCTGACACAAGTATTTTTATTCATAGGTGGATTTGAAGTATGTTCATCTACTGCATCAAGAATCCATGTATGAACAGTAGATGCTGATGGCCATTTATCCTTATCTACATCTGAATATTCTTGAATATAAACACCATCATCAAGATCATACTCATCATCTTTATTAATTGGATTAATTGTTGTTTTCATCATAAACGAACCTTGTCCATGAAACTTGGGTTTAGTTCTATTTTTTTCTTCAAATTTATTTCTTATTTTATCTCTTAAAGCATTTCTTCCTTTTCTTAAATCATCCTTTTTTTTTGAACTTAATGTTATATCATTATTAAAAAGCCCAAATAATTTGTTTAAGTTTGCCAAATTTTCATCACTCCTATCAATAATATTGTCTTAACAACAACTATATTCATATTATATTTTTTGTACATTTCAATAATAATAGCATATATTTACATATTTTTCAATTTAAACAATCTTAAATAATATTTTTAAAGTAATAAATGTTTAAACTATTGCATTTTATTCTCTAAATAATACTAATAATTTTCTCTTGTTTTCTAATTTCTATAAAATAAGTCTCCTTGCTTATCTAATTCCTGCCTTCCTCATTACAATCCATTCACTTTCTCCATTGATAGTCACATTTTCTCTTACCCACTTAACTCTTCTGTCCTGAAATTGCTTAATTGATTCGCACTCTTTCTGCAAATACTCTTTTGTCATAGGCATTTTGTCTAAAGATTTTTGTAATAAATATATCTTTCCTATTTTCCTTCCAACAGCTCCAACAGTAACTCTCTCTGGTTTTTCCCTGCTATTATAAATAGATTTCACCGCTTTCCTAACTCTACTTAATATTTCTTCATCTCTCTTTTGCCAATCAATTCTTTTACTCTTCACACAACCATTCTTTTTAGGAGAATTATCAGCAAGCCATTTTCTATCGTATTTGTTCAGCCATCTATAAGTAGAAAAATCAAGTTTTCTTACAAAACTTATATTCTTATTAGGATATTTTTTTCTTAATTCTAACCACTTTTCTCTAAATATTTTTTTCTCTTCATCATTTTTATCAGAACGCTTATTATCTTTTCTAACTTCCATATATTCAGAATTAAACAGTTCATCAATATCAATATTTAAATATTCAATCATTAGCAAATGTTGTATTGGATGAAAACTCTTTCGATGCTTTCTTGTAATAGTTGTTACCCAATTATATTTATCATTTAAGTCAAAACTACAACCTAAAAGAGATAAATAATCTTCACTATAGTAACCCTTAAAATCTCTTAATAAATCTTGTTGATAAATTTTTACTCTGCTTTCAGCCATTCCTTTTTCTATTAATGCTTTTAAGTAATATTCCCTAAAAAAATTCATTTCTTTAAACTGATATTTTTCATTCATAATTTTATTTAAATTCATAATAAATCTCTCTTGATGCTCTATCATCATATTATTAAATCCAACAATGCTTTTATCGTTATTTCCTATGCTAAATTCTAAATTTAAATATTCTTGCCTATTTTTTACTTCAGTAGATTTTTTACAAATATATAATTTACACATATGATTTGGGCATATAAAAATTCCTGGAATCTGATGATTCAAATGCCAGAATGCCTCTCCAAATACACTTCTATCGCTTTTAACACATTCTGGGCAATATTTTAACGAGAAATCATTTTTCATTTTATTTCCACACATCCCTAATGAGGCAAATATCAATGATCCGTTCCCATTAGCCATTAAATTATATATATAATCTGCCTTTTCCTTTGTTAAAAAGCAAGTATAGTATTTATATAAAGTATTATTAAAAATGATATCATTTGTTGTAAATGAATGATTATTAGGTATATTTTTTAACAATAAATCAATATTAGCAGGTAGTTCTCTACCTGCTGTTACTGATGTAGTATTAAATAAATCTCTCAATGTATCTTTAGAAGTTAAATTTCCACTATAAATATGATATCGCGAAATAGTGCTATAGAAAGTTTCTCCTTTATATGGTGTAGGAAAAAATGTAGTCATAATTAAATAACCTCCTCTAATAAACTATCAAAATCACTTATATAATTATTACTTTTTAATCCATCATAAATAGATTTTTCTTCTTCTTTACACTTTTTAGCTATATATCTTATATCATTTTTATCCTTAAACTCGATTTTTCTTTTCTTAGCTTTCTTTTTCACCATACTACCATTATTGCCTGTCTTTATAAGAAAACCTAACATTGTTCTTGTAATTTTATTTATATCTGTTTCTCCTATACTTATAACTTGATCCAAATAACTATTAATTTCCTCTTCTTTAAACCCTAAATCTAAAAGTTTAATTGTTACTTCTTTTTTTAAATCAAAACTTTGTATGTTATTTTTTTCTTCTTTTACCTTTTTAAATTGCTCTATTGTGTTATTTAGATTAATCTGATTTTGTTCATTATTAATAAAATTAGATACATCTAATACCATAATATCATTATATAAAGATAACCCTTTACCTCCATTTTTTAATGATTGTAGCATAGGCCTTACCAATTTTAAATTTTCATCAGCTACTTTTTTTATTAGCTTAGAAGTAATAGTCTCTTTCCTTGAAGATATGGCTCTTACTTGAGCCATAAAAAATAGTTTAATACAAATATCTATTATTCCTTGGCATTCATCAAACAATACATTACTTATTTCTTCTGTTAATGGTTGTGGATTTCTAACCCACTGATAGTCCCATAATCCCTCAATTAATAATTGCCACTGACTATCTTTTTTTAATCTATCCCATACAAAATCTCCTTGACCTCTACGAGCTTGTCTAAATTCTCCTTGCAATATTGGCATTGCTTTAGGTGTACCGACCAATATAACTGGAATTGATAAATTAATTAGAGAAACAAAATAATTTAGCATCTTCTCTGAGCCCCCACTTTTGGCCAAACTTAAGTTTTGTATTTCATCAACGACAAGTAAACCTAATCCAATATTTCTTGCTATTTGATTTATTATAGGCAACATTGCATTTGCTGACAATCTGGCCATACTATATTTTTCAAAATAATTTGTTGATAATATTCTATCTACACTTGAAAAAAACTCTAAACAAAGTGCTTTAAGTGACCCATCAAATGGACAATCAATCTTTAAATAAGTTAATTGTGTCATACAAAATGGTTTTTCTCTATATTTTGTATGTAAAATCACTTGAGGTATAGTATTCAATATTTTTGATAACACAGTAGATTTGCCCATCCCACTTACCCCTATAAGTGAAAAACCATTCGAAGTTGTTACATAATTATTTGTTGTAATTTGTTTATTTAAAATATCTTTATAACCATTATTTAATTCTTTAATATAATTGGACTTAAGCGGATTTCTCATTACATATCCAGTTCTTATAATTCGTGATATTCTGCTCTCTAATTCCAAATGTACTGGTAATGGTTGAAAATATTGAAATACCCTCTGAATTAAATGTAATCTAATATGATCATCATAGTTTCTTTCTTCTGTATTAAACTCTGGATAACACGCTATTTTATTTATAACATCTATTTTATTAAATATTGGTGGAAGGGCTTCTATAAAAGGATTCCCTCTATATTCATTAACTAACTGTTCATTATAGTAAGCATCAACAGTAAAATTATTATTCATTTAATTTTTCTCCTTTTTGTTTATTTCTTAATAACATCATATCTTCATCTTCTCCATCTTCTAATTTGGGATATTGTATTATATTTGCAGATTCCATTGTTACACTATCTTCTATAACAAAAGCGTCTTCTTTTCTACATACAATTTTCTCTGCATTTCTATTTGCTCTTATTCCTATAAGATTAGAACTATTTAATTTAATATCTTTTGCTTCTTCCCTTGCTTTATTCACTACCATTTCTATTTCTTCAATTAAATTTATTCTCTTCTCAACTTCATCAACTTCTATATTTTTAAGCATCAATAATTCTTTTTTCCTAAGATATTCAATTTCTTCAATTGTTTTATCTAAATATCTATATTCTTTTTTTAATAAAAAGCATTTTTCATACTTTTCTCCACTCCTATCTAACCAGTAAATATTATTAAGATTTCGTGGATCATAAGCTACATCTATTCTAATTCTCCCACTTTTCTTTGAACGAGCAATTTCGAATAATCCTTCCTTTATTGCAGTTACTGAGCTATAAAAAATTCCTTTAAATTTAATTCCTTTTTCTGTTATAGTTGCTTTATCTCTTGGCATTAAACTAAGTTTAATAAAGTCTTCAGATGCAGTTTTCAATGTACCACTCTTATTTTTTATTCCCCAATTCCACAAATTGATTGGTATTGGAAGAACATCCTCCTGAATCATTCCTTTTTCTCTTCTATATCCCTTTAATACATTATGGTTATTATGATATAAGATGGATAAAATAACTATCTTAGTAAACTCTTTTATATTTAAAATAGCATCATACCTATAATCTTTTGCACCACGCAATCTAAAGTCTGGATTTATAGCACCTGGCATTAATGGTTTAGTTTTTAAGTTTAATAATCGAAAATGCTGTTCTACAATAGGTTTCCATTGGGCAAAATATGGAGGTGTATTAGATACTTTAATTCCTAAATTATCTGTTAAATAATCTGCATTAAAACCAGCTATTTCTCCTCTATCTCCTATAATTGAATAAGGAATATACTTACATGGCCATTCATCTTCCTCTATCTTAATATCATATTCCTTACAAAATTGAACTTTTCCAGTCATAGCATTTGCTAATGCTCCCATTGCTCCAACCCATGATGGTCCTTCTAATGTAACATTAATTCCAGTAACTAAACGAGAATATGTATCTATAACAATATAAATTACAGGTCTACCTATTATCCATTCTTTATTAAACCTTGAAACTAAATATACATCACCAATAGTAGCATCAATTTGATATTCCATGCCTGGCCCTACTACTAAATCATTAACAGTATTAAGTACAGCACTATGTTTTTGAAAAAATACCCTTCCACCATTTCTACTTGTAATTTCTTTCTTCAAATCTCGCTCCTTATGAAACCAATATCTAAATTGAGCTAATGATGGTATATTTTTTCTATCCTTAATAATTAATTCACTATTTTCTTTTCCATTTATTATTTTTTCACTGAAATACTCTTTTAACATTAAATAATAAGCAGTAGTAAGTGAGTTTTTGTTTTGATTATTATAAAATCTGTTAATTGATGTTCTAAAAATCTTTTTAATATTTTCATCTACATTAATTCCGTTATTTTCACCATGTACCCTCGGTCTACCTCTCTTTAATTCTCCTGCTGCTTTATTTTTATCTTTACCCCCACATTTATAAGTATCAGGAAGTAATGAATTTGGAGTCATCCCACGCTTCCAATATCTTTTTATGTAATCTTCTGCTGTTCTTCTACTAATTTCATGTTTCTCTATAACTTTATTCATATATTTATTACGTTCAGATGTTATAAATATATTTGGTTCTCCTATATATTGATAAAATTCCATAATAACATTAAAAGCCTTATTTCTCTTATTTATATCCCTTTGACTTAACTCATTTGCATTAATTACTCTATTATAAATTTCATTTGTAATGAATTTAACCCTATTTTCCTTTATATCTATAGCAAAGTCAGATAACTTAACTTCATGGGGCCACGATTTATCAAATATATTTATTAAAAAAACCGCATCTGCATCTTCTGAAACCCATAAAATTCTATGTATCTCCTTCTCATCTTCATTTATTTTTATCAGACTATTTACGTTTAAGCTACAATACATGCTTTTCTACCTCTCCATCTTTATAATTAATCTGTAATTTATCTGATAACATATCAATGTTAATTGGCTTGTATAAATCTATAGTAATTTCATTATTAATTATCATTCTTTTAAATATTGCTAATGATGTTCCTAAAGATAATGATAATTCCTTATCAACATTATCCAATATTTCTTTTATAGGGCATTTATTAGATATTATCTTATTCGATATTACATTTTTAATGTAATTTTCCTCATTGCCTCTAATATCTACCCCTCCTAAATATAACCACTTTATATTGTTTATCTTAACAATAGGAATATCTTTATTAGTAATGACAGACCATCGTATATTCTTTTTATTCCAATATCTTCTCTCTACTTCAAGCTTCTCTAACAATAAATCTCTATATAATTCTGTCTCGTTTCTAACTGATATAGCTATGTATTTTTCTTTACAACCACCCTTTAATGTAACAACAAAAGTAGTTGTAAATATATACTCTTCTCCCGTCTTTTTATCAGTGAACTTTTTCAGTTTAATATCTGATAGGTCCTCAACTACTTCATGAAGATCTATCAATGGATAATGTTCTTTTATATCTATTATTCTCTCTTCAAAGTCAAGCAAATAAAATATATTTGTCTCTAAATCACTTAAAAGATGGTGTACTCTATTAGTTGTTCTCCCTTTTATTCGAGAAACACGTCCTCGAGATGCAAAATCTTGAATTTTTATACCTGGAACATATTCTCTACCATTAACTTCTAATAACTTATTTTCCATAACTATTCCCCCTGTTTCCTAAAAAATCAAAATAAAAAAGCTATATACTGTAGTCAACATTACTCATTTTTTTTAAGTAATTATTGTGTATATAGCTTAAATATTCTTAATATCACATCTATTTTCTTCAAATTCCCTTTTCAATTTATAAAAAGTAGTTCTTTTTAATTTCAACATTTTCATAGCTTTTGTTGCTGTAATTTCTCTTAATTTATATTTACTATAAATATTATTCCATTCATTAGGAAAATCAATTTTTTTTCTTCCTTTATATATACCTTTTTCTTTAGCTATTCTTATCCCTTCTTTTTGACGCTCTAATAAACATTCTCTCTCAAATTGATATATACTACCAATTATCCCCAGCATCATTCTTCCAGATGGAGTTTGCGTGTCTATGTTCTCTTTAAGAGATATCAAGTTAGCTTTTTTTATTGTTGTAATATGTTCTACTAAATCCAATAAATCTTTTGTGCTCCTTGCAAGTCTACTAAAACTTTCAATATAAAGATTATCTCCTTCTCTTATAAATTCAAGCATATTCTTTAGTTCTGGTCTATTTGTATTCTTCCCACTACACTTATCCAAAAATATTTTTTCTATTCCTCTATCCTCCATCGCCTTTATTTGTCTTGCTTCATTTTGGGTTGGGTCCGATATTCTTATATACGCAACATCCATAGTCATCTTCCTCCTAAAATTTTTATTCGTTTAAGTTCTTAAAGCATTAAAATACTTGTTCATTTATTAATATTACAAGTCAAATTGAACAAATATCTTAATTTGTAAATAATTTAAATATGGTATACCCTATTCAAACTATATATTTATGATTCTACATCATGAAGTAAATAATCTCTATTGAACATAGTACATTTTTATTTTTAAATATTCATCTGGTCAATATTTTATCGTTTATTTCTATTTACACTACTAATTCTTACTTCTTCGTATCTATTAAGCATATATAGTGCTCTTTTATAGTAATATTTCGTGTAAATAAATCTATAATATAGAAAACACAATTTTATATATTATCTGGAGGAAAACAAATGAAAAATTTATATATTGCAATTGACACTGGAAAGCATACTACAAAAGCAATTGCAAAAATTAATAATGAAATAGTAAAAATTAAATTTAGAACAAAAGTAAAGAAAGTAAATAATTTAGGTGTTGATATTACTCCTGGATCATTCTTAGTTAATTTTTTAGGCGAAACCTTTTTAATTGGTGATATGTTATCAGAATCTGCTTGTAATTTTGATATAACAAAATGCAATGAAGAACATATTATATCTATATATACTGCAATATGTAGAATAATGGATAAGTTAAAAATCGATTCTGAAATCCCCAACATTTATTTGGTCGTAAATACACCTATTAATATATATAAAAATAAAGAATTAAAAGATGAGTATAAATATTTTATAGAATCTCCTAATAAAATACTTACTTTATTAGTAAATTCAAAATCTTATTCTTTTAAAATAGCTTCAGTAACACTCTGTCCAGAAGCAGTCGGTCCTATATACATAAATTCACGTATTTATAAAGAAAATAAAGTATGTGTCATTGACATAGGTTCACTCAATTCTACTTTTTGTACATATAATAATTTAGTTCCACAGCTTGATTCCATGGTAGTAGCTAATGCTGGCATCAATATATTACGTGCAAAAATTTCTGAAAAATTAACTTCTGATTATGGAATAATGATCAATGATGATGATATTGAACAAATTTTAAAGGACGGATATCTAAAAATTTCTGGTCAAATAATATCAAAAAGCAAACAAGAAATTGAATCTATGCTTATGAAGCATGTAATCACTATTCTTAACTATGGCAAAAGCAGGGGAATTTCTTACAATAATACAGATATCATTTTTACTGGTGGTGGATCTATATTACTTAAAAAGTATATATTATTACAGTGTCCAAATGCTCTTATCGCTGAAGATGCTCAATTTTCTAACTGCTTATCTTACTTAAAGATATTAGAGATAAAAAATGGCAAAAAATAAAATTTCTATTAGCTTCAGTAAATGTAATCAAGATATCTATCAATATTTAAAAAGTAAAGATAACATCAGTAATTATATATGTCTCTTAGTTAAGAAAGATATGAATTTATCCAATATTGATGATGACTTAGAAAATAGAATTGAAAATATATTACACAAACTATTATTAAAAAACGAATTTACATTACCATCGCTACATTCTACTACGTCTACTTGTGAAGATGAAGAAGTAATCTCATTAATAAATGACCTTTTTTAGGACAAGAATAACCTCTTGTCCTATTTTTATAGATTATATTTATATTTGTTTCTGAATTGTTAATTAGTTATATATTTTTATGCACATAATTCGTCTACATACTCTATGTATTTATAATCACCTGATTTAACAAGAGCTAATACTTTATAACAAAATTGTAGTGAAATAAGTTCATTACTATTCCTAACAGTAGTATTTAATTCTTTCAATTGAATTATAGGTAAGTTATAGTTCACAACGTCCATTTCACTTATTGGTAAATGAAATGAAGCATTTTTAGTTTTATAAAATAAAAAATACTGATTCTTTGTACTTTGTACTCTGCATTTCTTATACTCAATATACTCTTTAGTATATTGGTCAAAATATGTGTCAACTCTTATAACTGAAGCATCATCAATCTCATAATATTCATTCTCATAATCATAATAGGTTAATACTCTTTCTTCTTTAAATGAGATCTTATAAATTGAAATAGGCTTTAATATGCTTTTTAATAAATATTCTTTCTTATCATAAAAGTACTTTTCCTTCTGCTTGTATCTATAAATATCATCATGAATCTTACTGTAGTTTAACCTCTTTGACAATTGATAATACTCTATTTTTTTATCTCTACAATTTTTAGCTCTTTTATTTAAACTATATAGAACTGCTTCTAATATTTCCTCTGTAATTATTCCTTTATTAACTAATTTAGTATATTTCATTGGTGTCTTCATGTTTATTTCCTCCAGTATTATAAATAAAAATTTTTTAATTTTTTATCAAAACTTCTATGCACAAAAATAGCTACATGTTGTTATATACTTCAAATTACATTTTGTATAAGCAACACCTTCTCTTTGTTTCAAAACTACAAGCTCTAATTCCCTTGGATTCTGTGCTTTATAATTATTAATATAATTTCTTTTTTCTGATTCTGAATGCTTATTGTCAATATTATTTATTGCCCTCAGTTGTAATCCAATTACTACATCAGATGAATATTCTATTGCTCCACTTTCTTTAAAACTTTCAAACGCAATTACTGAATCATAGTTACTTCTATTTAATGATGAGATGACTATAATGCATATATCTAAATCTCTACTTATCCTTTTCAATTCTGTTATATTAAAATCAACATTCTGCTTATCACTCATATTACCTTTATATGGTTGAATTATTTGCAAATAGTCAATAAAAACAATTGGCTTCTTTTTTCTTAATCTTATACATTCTTCAATAGTCTTTTTTATCTCTAATACATTTATTTTAAAGTTACCTTCAACAATTTTTATGTTTCTTGCAATATTATTTTTGTAGTTGTTGACTGCTTTCATAAAAATATCTTTATTATAATTTCCTGTTCTTATATCTTTTGAAGTAGGACATTCCGTCGAATCAATTAAATACATTTCTCGAGTTATACTTTTTCTTAGCAAATCATTTCGTGACATTTCTAAAGCAAAGAATATAACATCTTCTCCATCTCCTGCTATATTTTCTGCTATTTGATGTAAAAATGATGTTTTCCCAAGTGATGAAGGTGCTCCTAATGTATATAATCCTGGATAGAGTCCTCCTCCTAAGATGTCATCAAATGCATCTATACCCGTTTTTATTGGCTTATCAACTTTTCCATCTACATGCTTTTCTATAAAATTATCTAAATAACATATATTAAAGTCATAATTTATATTGTCATTAATAAAGTTTTTTAGGTGTATTCTTAGCCCTTCTTTATCATTCTGTAGATATTCATTTACATCCTTAAATTCTTCAGGCAGTTTACAAATAAGAGTATCTATACCTAATTGTTTTAATTCTTCTTCCATCTTATTTTTTGCCTTTTCACCAGCTTCATCATTATCTGGAATAATTATAATCGTCTTATTCTTTACATTATCTATATTCTTTTTAACTAAATTCAGTAGTATATTTACATTCGAACTGCTATTTAAAGCAATTGCTTTATAATCAAACTCCTCTACTGAAAGTGCATCAAAAATTCCTTCTACTATAAATATGTATTCAGGATCCATTACTGCATTTGTAATGTATCTTTGATTAAATAACTTTACAGAATACCCTTTAAGGTTATGAGTTTTGTTTTTTATTTCATGCCCTAATTTTTTGGCATCTTGATCATCGATTCTTGTTATGAAATAATCACAAGATCCTATATTATCAAGTATAGGCAAATAATACTTGTACAATTTATAAAAATTATTTTCTTTTTCTTCTAAACATCTTGAATTTTTGATGGCATAATTTAATCCATCTTCTCTATACCCCAACTTATATTTATTTATTGTTTTCTCTGTTAATCCCCTCTTAATATAGTAATCTGTGGCACATACATTTTTATGTGCATTATCTATGATACTATTAAAATCCTCAGTATTGTTAATATTATTAGTAATAATTTCATTCTTATTATGTCGTCTATTTCCATCTCTATACCCCGCTAATCTAAGAGTTTTATCTATGGCTTCTAATAGTGTCAATTTCTCATACTCAACCAAGAAATCTATAATGCTTCCACCTCTACAGCATTCCGAAAAAGATTTATAATAATTTTCTTTTCTATTAATAGCAAAATGATCTTTCTTTCCACAAATTGGACAAGGATTTATATAATATGCATTTCCTTTCTTTACAGCTTTTATCGATGTTACTTTTTCTATATATTCTAATAAATCTACCTTATTTTTTGCTTCTTCTAATAATATATTATTCATTTTATCTCCTCCTAAGTTTGTTTTATCCTCTTTATTTAGGAGGAGCCTTATGCTCCCTCCTAAACATTATATTTATTATATTTATTAAGACTTTATATATTTTTTATATGATGTTTAAAGCATTGATATAGCTTGTATTACAATTTTGAAGCTTTTTTACTTTCCTAAATCTATGTATAAATATGCCTAACTTAATGTATCTTTTTTCCTTATTCTATGTATAAATAACACTTTATAATAGTAATCATTTATTTTTACCTCTCTTTATGAATTTATAATAATCCATTAAATAATTATTGGTATATCCAATATTTAATTTAAGAAAATCATTATAGTTTAATTTTGCAATATCATGTTTAAAATGGAACTCATATTTTTCACTTACCTCTATGCTATTCATAGTTTTTAATAATAAGCTATAATAATAGCTAACCCCTTGTTTTTTTACTTTGATATCACTTATATTAATAAAATCAAGTAATGTCTTTATTCTACAGTTATGATATTTATTTCTTTGTAGTATTTTTATATTAGTTCTTATTAATTGTGTAAACTTCAATGAAATCATTATGTTATTTGCCTCACTTTTTGAATTATATTTAAAAAAATTACTATGAATTAATGCATATTGCTTTAAATTTATTTTTTTGATCCAATCTCCCAACTCTATTACAATGCCATCTATTTTTCTATTTGTTTCAAAATGTTTATCAATTTCTTTTGATTTAGAATATTTATACCCCTTAAACATTGCTAAATTCCCAATAGCTATCTGCTTATCATTTTTTACCTTAGTTTCTATTTCAATTTTAATTCCAAATAATATTGCAAAATCTTCAAATAACCTATCTACGTTTTCTTTTCTTCTTTTTATTCCTCTTAACTTTAAGAAATCAGAAATATTGAGATTGATTATATTGTTTCTTTGTGAATTATACTCATATAAAATAAATTGCAATAATTGAATTACTGAAACTCTTATACACTTTTTAGCCTGTTTTAAATCCATAAACCACATATTTACTGGCAATGATTTATTTGAACTCTCATAATAAATCTTATCTCCTTTTAATTCAGCTTCAATTGTATTCCTATTTATATTATCGATTTTTGCTTCTTTTAATCTAAGCAATAGCTGTCCTATTTTCACTACTAAATCCGATTGAGGAATTGGTAGATATTCTTGATCTCTAATAAATTGCTCTTCTCTTTGTTTATTACTCATTTAACTTTATGCTCCTCCTTTTTTGACTCAAGTCATTTTTATACATTCATTTTGACTGACTATCTTTTTTAATATACTACATCATTTTATACATAAAGTCAACTTTTTTTTATTTTTTTACTTTAGTCAATTTAAGTATAAAAAAAATAGTGTATTGTCTACACTATTTGCAAATCATTATATAAACTATTGTATGCTCTTTCTATAATCCTCCAAATCCTCTATTAATTTGCGAAGTAAGTAAAGAATATTCGACTCTTTTGTTGCTCCAAAATTAAAAGTATCTTGTATTATTCTAATAAGTCTTTCTTTCTGCTCACTTTCTAATACTGCCTTAATGATTGAATTTTCATAAGGCACTAATCCTTTTACATTGTGTACTCTAATTAACATATCTAATTCATCAATTTCAGTATTTACATTTAACAAATGCTCATATCCAAAGCATTCAAAAATTTCCATTGGATTTAACTTAAAGTAATCCATTAAAGCAAATAATACATTTATTGTTATATTTGCACGATTTCCATTTTCAATTCTACTTAGATATGATTGTGTTATTATAGATTCTCCATTAACCAACAATTCATCTGCCACTTCTTTTAATGTTTTACCCCTTTTTTTTCTTTCCCTTTGTATTATTTCTCCAAATTTATTATCATTAATTTTCTCTTTTTCATCCATAAATATATTTCACCTCATATGAATATACTATCACTTTCTATAATTCTGGTCAATTTAAATATTAAAATATGACTTTATTCAAATATATGTTTAATTTTAATTATATTATTTATATTTTGACTCATAAAAATATTTTAATATCATGTCAATATCTTTTTTTACACTATCATCATATGTTTTTGATATATTAATTAACTTATTAAGTTCATCGTTGTCAACTTTACTAACTATTTGCAAAAAACTATTATAATTATTCCAATTTAGATCTTGAATATACATTCTATTCTTATCTTCTATCACATCTAAAATTTGTAGTATTCTATAGTTTTCATTAGTTATTTTAATTTTGGGGACAATTAACTTTATTCTTAAATCATTTTCTTCATAATTTTCCTTAGCATAATTAGATACTATCCATCTTTTATTTGGTATTTGTGTTGTTAATCTATAATAATTCCAAATTGTTGGACCAGTTACATACCCAGTAATTTCATCATTGTTCTTTAGATAGAGTCTTTTAATAAGCTTTTCTTTATTTATTCCTAACTCTCCAAATGGTGTGTTCATAGGCTTATAGTAAATATTTAAACTATATTCCCTTAAAATTGAATCTTTTTTCAATTTCTTAATTATTGTTTCCACAGCATTTCTATTGGTAATATCTTTATAAAGGTCACTAATAAATATAGGATCTCTTTCTTTAACTGTATCAATATATAGTAATACTCTATTTTCACTATCTATACTTCTACTATAATTCACTAACACTTTCTCCATTAATTATATTATCTATACGCATCAAGCATTCTTAGTAGCTTATCACATAGTCTTTCACTTTCAAACTTTATATCATTTGAAATTGTCGTTTTTGGTATTCTAACCTGTGCGGTATTCTCTTTTCTTCCTAATATCTCTATTTCTCTCTTTTCTTCTATTTTTTTATTACTATACTTTATTAATAATTTATAGATATATACTACACCAAATAAATCCAATACAATCATTAAAAATAATATTATTTCATATATCACAATATATCTACCCCCTCTATAATAATATATATATTATTATACTTGTAGTTATTATCAATATCTATTGCATAATAGTCAATTTTATCAAGTTTTTTTACTATAGTGATAAATAAATGTCATTTTTAAATATATCATAATAAATTAAAAGTTCTCATATTATCTATTTATTTATCACATAATAATCTATTTACACAAAAAATAAGAATTAATCATATTTTAATGACTAATTCTTAATAATAATATAGAATAATTATCCTTAATTATCCCTTAATCCTTCTTCTATAAAAACTGGAAATTTAATTAGATATTCTTTTATATTTCTGCATAACCTATTAACCATATTATCATTTTTAAATGTACTTTTATTATAATATGTACCTATTTTATTATGATCTAAATCCCAATGCAATATATAATTGAATTCATCATCTATTTTATCTTTTATTGCTATAAATTTTTCTAATAGTCTTACATTCTTTACCCCATTAAAAATTAATTCTACCCCTATTCGCCCTTTCTTATCTGCGCTGGTTACTTTTAAAACTAAAGAATCTAATCCTAATCCTATCACAAAAAATTTTCTTCCAATAATTTGTTTATGATAGTGCAAATTTAATGATACATCTCTACAGTCTTCTCTCAATCTTATTAAAATGTTCTTCAGTATTCGCTCTTCATAATTAAGATGAGATTCTCTATATAAACTTGTAACCTTATTTATTCTATTGTTATCTTGAATTTTCAGAAATCGCTTTTCGGTAAATAATTTATTTATGTTATCTAACTTCTTTAAAGATTTTACTTGTTCTGTAGATTTGTAATTATCTATCTCTTCTAATATCTTCACAACTTTTTTATTTATTGTTAGAAACATCAATTCTATATTTTTCTTATCAAAATTGATAGCATATTGCATTAATTCCTTAACTTCATTCTCTCTAAAATGTGTAGATATATATGCAATTACAGTTTTTTCATCATTAGCTGATATACTAATCAAATTTTTTATCTGTTGCATATGTCTGCTGCATGTCTTATCTATTTGTACCTCTGCATAAAATCGTGAGTTGTCATAAAGTATACCTTCCATATCAACCCTTCTATAATTTCCAATATTTCGTTCTAATTCCAATTCCCTAAATTTTATTTCACATTCCTTTTCTAATACCTTATTCAATTTCAGATACACATTAAACAATGCTTCCTTTTTACTCATTTTCAGAATTCCTTTCTTTTAAAAAAAGAGATGTTTAAACACCTCTACCCCAAATTTACTATAAGCTTTGTATATTAAGCTTTAAGCTATCTATCGTCTTTAAGATATTCCCTTCAATATCTCGATCTATAGTTTTATTATTAACATACATACTTATATGATTTATTAAGTTGTTCAATATCAACTTAGTTTTACCATCAGCTATCTTCTCAGCGAAAACATAGTTGCTATTTAATAGAAGTATTTTCAAGTCTTCTATTCCTTCTGATTCAGTAATGCCAAAAAATTTTGCCACCTCATTTAGACTTAAATTATATGCCTTACAAATAGCGGCAACTGTATCCATGGTAGGATTAAGTCTAACATTACTTTCTAATTTACTTAAATAGCTGTTAGATACATACTGTTTATTATCCATTAGTTCAGATACTTCTTTCAATGTCAATCCCTTTTCCTGTCTTATTGTTTTTATAAAATCTCCAAAAGTCATATCCATATTTTCCATAAATCATGCTCTCCTTTTTTACTAAATTACATTACTGTGTAATGCCTAATTTTAATGTTATGTTACATTTTAGTCATCTGATGAAGCGTTTATAATTGCAATATTTCAGTAAATTATTATTTACTAATTAATTTGAAGCTTAAATAAAGAGCTAAGAAAGAAATTTCTTAGCTCTTTATATAACTTAATTTAGTTTACCCCTAATGCTTTAAATACAGCATCAATAGGATCACTATAAAATATAGGTTGCACCTTTATTAATAACTCTGATGGCACAGTTTGAAAATCTACAATAGATGTCGCTGGCACTAATATTTTCTTAGCGCCTCCATCTACACATACCTGTATGCAATTTGCAAATTCCTCTACTTTCATTAGTGTTCCACCAAAATTCATATTGCCAAGCACAACAAGACTTTCTTGAACAGGTTTCTCCAGTGATGCTGAGCATAGTGCTATAAATTCTGCTACTGCTAATTCATTTGTTAATCCAATACCTTGTAAATCACTTATATGCATAAGGAAATCCTTAGTTTTAATTGCAATAGAACCACTTATACTCTTACTATTTTCAGTAAAATATCTAAATGCAGTATCCAAACTCTCTTTTGCCTCTCTATCAGAACCAACACCAGATTTTTCGAATTTACCGCTCCCTGAAACAACTTGATTTTCTATCTTGTATACTCCTATCATTCCGCTACCAGCATGACCTACTGTGTATATATGACCTGCTTTACCAAGTCCTTCTGGTATTAGCTTTCCGCCACCTTGCTCTGGAACAGAAACATATTCTTCATCCAGTGTCTCTCTATCTATATAAGAAAAGTTAACATCATAGAACTCCATTCCACCTATTTTCTTTAATTGCTCTTTAACTCTTCTTCTCCCAACTAAAGCATACTGTAATACTTCCTGCAAATCTTCTTTTGTAAACTCTCCATTAGGGTATATTAATTTAATTAATCCAGAAACTGTTTTCTTTACTGCTATTACATCTCTCTGATTTAGATTATTACCTAACTTAAAGTATTTATTTAAGCTGTCTGTGAAAGTATGTTTTCTCATTTTCCTAAAGAATTCCGCGATATAATCACTTATAAATCCATATCTATCTGTCAATAATTCTGGTCTCATTTTAGGTATCTCCCAGCCTGGCAAGTAATAATGCATTCTATCAAAGAACGCAGAATCATTTGCCATTTCTTCTGGAAATGGAGCAAATAAATGAGATGTTTTTAATAAACTATCAACGCTTTGATTTATATTTCCTACAAACACAAAAGATGCAGATGCATTTTTTTCCTCTTTTCCTCTTGCAAATGATCCAGATGCCATATAATCTTTCATTATTTGTATTCCATCTTTATCTTTGAATTTTATTCCTGCAACTTCATCAAAAGCTACAACATCCCACATTCCAACAAGACCAACTTTTCTTGTAGACATATTATAAAATAGATTAGCAACCGTACTCTGACCACCTGATATCAAAATTGTGTTTGGTGATAGCTCCTTATATACATGAGATTTTCCTGTCCCCCTTGGGCCTAATTCACATAAATTATAATTATTTTCTACCATAGGTATAAGTCTTGTAAGCATATGCCATTTCACTTCATATGAAAGCTGTGTAGGTTCCATTCCCGTACTTCTTATTAATAAATCAATCCATTCCTCTTTTGTAAAATGTTTTCTGCCTTCCATGATTTCATCCATATCCATATTAGGCATTTGAATCGGCTTTAAATTTGATATATTAAAAGGACTGGGTCCCTTTACTTCTTCATCAAAGAAATAATCCATTTTTAAAATACACCATATACCGCCTTCTAATAATTTTTCATATTCCTTTACATAAAAAGGTGCTATTGGAACTCCCTTAAGACCTAAATTAGAAAATTCAGATTCATATATATCTTTCTTTTCATTCAATTTAACACTTATCTTATCAATAACTGTATAGTGACCTAATTCTCTTATTTTAGATTTAACTTTCTCTGCTTCATCAGGTCGCACATAGTTTTCAGTCAATATATTCTTAACTCGTTCTATTCCCTCTTCTAAGCAATCGTCATCATCCGTAGCACAATACATACCCAACAAATATTCAAGGACATATACTGGTACGTTAAACCCCTCCTTCATAGATTTAGTTAAATCTTTTCTTACAACTCTCCCTGCAAAATATTTATTTATTTTCTTATCTAAATCCCTTTCCTCTATATTATCTTCATCTATCATCTTTAATTACCCCTCATACTAAAAATCGAATTCACTTGCTATTCCCAAACTGATTGTAAATGGTATTTCCTCAATTATTACTCCTGTTTCATTATCTTTAATCATCAATCTATATTCATCATTTTTGTTATACGTCATAGATTTTAGATGTAATTTTATTTTAAATATTCTCTCTTCAGGTCTCTCGCTTGTAGAATCTGCAATTATATTTTTTATATCAGAAATAATTGCATCACCTTTATCTACCATAAATAATTCTAAGCTTGTCGGCAATATCTTTTCTCCTATTTTTTCGGTTTGGAAAAATTCAAGTTTGAAAGTATTCATAGTAATTTTTCTACTTTCATTTGTTAATTTCACATCTACCTTCCTTGCTTTGATGCTCTTTTTAGAATTGCTTCTAATATTTTTAAAAGCGACAACTGGTACTATGACTTCTTGTAGTGTTGCTCCTCCATGAACAAATTTGCTTCCTTCTCCCTGTACTTTAAATCTTATATTAGATTTTGGCATATATGCATAGATAGTTTCATTGTTATCTAACCAAGACATTTTAATCTTCAATAACTCATCATTTTCAATACTTTCTTTTGATATTAGACATCTTCTATTTTTATCTATTGTAGCAATTGCTTCTTTGTTTACTTTATCACTTTCTTTTAAGTCACTTCTTTGATAAATGAAACCATGATCTGCTGTAACAAATACATTTGTTCCACCCAGCCATCCTACAATTTTACGATTTATTAGATCTTCTATTTCATTCACAGCTTTTTCAGTTGCTTCAAATGTATTTATCTCCGTTGCTCCCTTATCTGCTGTTGCATCAATAGTATCATGATAAATATATATTAGTTTATAACCTTTTAATTGTTCTATGAAATCCACTTTATTATTAGGTATCTTGTGATAATCAATAGCTATGCTATTATTAAATTCTTTTTTTAGAATCTTATCTCTATTTTCTATTCCTGAACTATCCATATCATCTACAAATACTCTACCATTATCATTTATTACTATACTTTTATTAGGTAACAAACTTGCCATCCCTAATTTTGTTATAGATGGAACACATGATAACATTGATGTTATATTTGTAGAATTAATTACTTTTTCACTTAACCTCTTTCCTAAGTCTACACCTACTTCATATCTAAAAGCATCAGAAATTATTACAAATACTCTTTCTCCATTAGATACCATACTTTTAACATATGTTGAGTAGAAATCTTTTTGATTAATTATATTAGGTATTAACCATTCTCTTTTCATATTATTATCTATACTTGATGTAAAATTATTGCATATATCATTAAGATACCAATTGCAATACAAGTTTTCAATCAAATCCTTTACTTGATTCATTATATTAGTATTTTGTTTATCGAAATAATAATAGAATTTTCTATAATAAGTATCCATTCTATATAGCTCTTTTACATAAAGATTATACAATTTATCAGCTGAACCTTTTGGTAATCCATCTCCATAAATCTTATATATCTTAAACATTCCTATTGCATTAATTAAAGCTTCATATACATTCTTGTAGTCTTCATAAAAGTGTGTTACCCTTCGACCTTTTATTATCGCTATATATAAATCGTAATCCTCAAGCCTATCTTTCAATGATTCTACTATAGTTTTTATTATTGCCCTATCAAAACATTTTAATAGCTCAATATCCTTATATTCTTCAAGTTCAAGCTCATCTATTATATCAGCTATGTTTGTTTCATATTCATAAAATTCTGTAAGTCTATCATATTGCTCATAATCTGCTCTATTTAGCATCCAGTGATTAATAAACAACTTACAATTTGGTTTATTATTTCCTATATAATCTTTAATTTTTCTTAGTCTATCATTGTCAATATCAATAGATAATGCTGTCGTTAAAATAAATATGAACAACTTCTTTATATGTTTATCATTTTGATTATATCCATATTTTAAATCAGCATAATGCCAAAACACATCAATTACATTATATTTTTTAAATTCCTCAAAATATTTATTTTCACTTTCATTTAATGATTCCATAAAAATAATTTTTACTACTTCTTCAAAATCAATAGATTTTGCATTAGTTATTGAGGATAAGATACCAATTTTTAATTGATCTTCATTTCCAATATGTTCTTCAAATTTTAAAAATCTATTTCGTCTACTGATTGCACCAAAGTATGATTTATATTTTACAAAATCTTTTCTCAAACTACTATCAATATTTAATTCTTTCATCATAAGAGAAATATTATCAGCAAAAAACTCCTTTGAATATATCATAGTATCTAATAACCAGTTATCTCTCTCATCATCAATTTGTTCTGTATTATATACTAATAAATTCTTATCATCTAATTCTATTTCTATTAAATATTTCGTATAAAAATTATTATTTTCATTTAATTTTATCATTTCAACATCTGGTATCTTTATTTCATCAATAATATCTATAAATTCTTTTTCAAAATCATTCCAGAATATAATTTTTCTCTTTTCACCACTTCTTAATGGTTGATTAAACTCTGTCTTTAATGATTCTATCACCTTATCTGTAATAGCCATTATTTTCACTCCCTGTATTCTTACAATTTAAAATGCTTATATATACTATTTTAATATAGACTCATAGTATAGTAAATGTAATGGAAAAAGTGTGAGTTTCTTAATTCCCACACTTTCAAATACCTACTACTATATTTTTGCTAAAAGTCCTTTAAACAAATCATAATTATATATAACTCCATCATCTAAATCAATATCAAATGGTTTATCTGCCATATGATGTAATTTTCCTTCAAAATTCTTTATCTCATCAATTCTCTTTTCAAGTAAATTCAGTTCTTTTTGGGCATCTCTTTTTTCTTTCTGTGAATAATCACCATTAAGTATTTCAAGTAATGATTCCTTTTGTGAGTCCATTCTATCCTGTACTACATGAACATACTCAGTTCTAATTTTTGCAAGGATTGATTTATCATATCTATGCATGTATATTAAGCAATTAAATGCTTTCTGCTTTCCAGATGTAAACATCCAATATATTGGTCTCTTTTTATAAGTCTGTAAATGATCTTTATAAAAATCAGTTAAGAAATATCTTCTAATAGTATCTTTAGGCATTTCATTTTTCCTTACTCCTAATGTTTCTGCAATAAATTTTAGATTTTCATTTAATGTATCTTTACCAAAAGTTATCCCAACAAATTCTATAAATCTTTCAACAATATCATTATCAAAATACTCATCTAACAAAACAGGTATTATATTATCATTATTTACTTTAAAGGTTTTATATTTATCAATATTAAACTCTCCACCTGCATATACAATACCATCTTCATCTAATGAATATCTTCCAAAGATACAACCTATAGCATAAGATATAAATTTCTTTATTTCTTCTTTAGTTTCAAACTCACTTATACTACTATATTTTTCATTATACATAGTTTTATTAGATTTTATCTCTAATATTTCATTGAATAGTTTATTTATTTCCAATTCATTCGCTTTTAATTTTTCCATTTGTAAGTTATTTAAAATTTTTAAGTTCTGTATTCTACTCTCCATTAACTTATTATCATCTTCTCTATTGTTTAATAGTGCATTAATCTCAAAACCATATGAAGTTTCATTCAAATTATAATTATTCATAATTAAAGCAATATTTTCACTTACAATATTCTCAACTTTCTTCTTAATTTTATCATTAAATACAATAGGCAGCTTTGATATTACTCCATTACTATAATGCATCCCAGAACAACTTATATCTAACAAACTTTGAAAGATTTCACTATTAAAATAACCAAGGATATATAATAAATCATTATTATTCTTTGCAAATAAAGTAGGTCCAGTCGTATCAAAAATACTCCCTTCTTCTACATATCTTGCACTAAATTTACCCGATGTTAAATCAGACCAAGTAATACCTTTTTTAAAATAGAAGTTTGTATTCTGTGGTCTTGAGCGTAATTTTCCTAAATTATCTTTAAAGTTTCTTATCTCTTCTCCATTATTATACCAATTAACTATAAAATCTTTATTTCCATACCATCTTTTAAACTCCCCACCTTTACTGTGTGGATACCATTTTTTGTTAGTATTTTCTATATCGGTACACTTAAATTCTATATTCTTAAAATCAACTTCATACCAATACCTTAAAAATCTATTATTATCACCAGTTTGCAATCCTACTTTACATTCTGCATAATCTTCAATTTTATCACCTTTAAATAAGTCAAGTATTTTTTCATCTATCCAATATGCAATTGGATTATCTGGTAATTGATTATATCTATCCATAAAACAAGTATATCTATAACTAATATCATGATTATTTGTTGCTTCTAATAATTTATTTTTTTGCTCAGCTATACCTGGATAATCAACTAACCTAACATACTCCCCAGGTAAATTAATATCTATATTTCTTAAAGTAAATGTGCATACTGGTACACATGCCTCTGGAAAAGAATTGTATTCCAATTGTACCATGGATGAAATATTATTTTTCCCCAATAAGGTTTTTCTTAATTTTTTATATGTTGACAAAAACATCCATATATATGGTGTTAAAAAACCTAAATGACCTGTTAGCTTAACCTTTTCCAAACAATATTTCATAAATGCAGCGAACAGATCTGACTTTACATCTTCATAATATTTTTTTATAAATATGTTCAATTTATTATTCATATATGTATTTCCCATATAAGGTGGGTTTGTAACTAATATATCATATTGCATATTCATAATTATCATTTGCTTAATTAAGTCATTCAGCTTATTATTATTTTCAAATTTATTTTTACTCTCAAGTTCAAAAGTATTCGTTATAATATTATTTTTTATTTCAAATAATCTATTCTTAAAAAATTCTACATTAAAATACTCTAATTTTATTAATGAACCATATGTTTTAGCATTCTTAAATGCTTCAATAAATTTCTTAGCACTTTCATATATTTCTCCAGAAGATTCCCCTGCTAAATAAGCAATGTCATCTTCATTAAATTCATTTGTTTCTTGTATAGATGCAATGTTTAATTTAATTCCTTCACCAGTTCTTTCTACTTGCCTTTCTATATCTCTAAGCAATCTATTATGATAGCCCATACCTTTCATTACTACTGCAAAACATGCAAGCTGATATGCTCTATCATCAATATCTAACCCATATAGGTTTTTCTCTATTATAAGCTTTGGTATATCTTTTCTTACATACCCACACCTTTCATATATTTCATAGAGAACATCAAACATATATACTAATATATGTCCTGAACCACACGCAGGGTCAAAACATTTTATATCTTCAACATTTAATTCTTTATTTATATATGGCGCTAACTTTTCTTCAAAATTCTCTTCCTTATTAGGACTTTCAAGATAAAATTCCCAATTAGCTTTTAAATCTTCATCTTCTGGATGAGATTCAATCCAATAGCGACCTAATGTATTTTGAACCATGTATCTTACTATCCAATCTGGTGTAAATAATTGTGTTGCAAATGGTATTTCATCCTTCTTATATTTTTTCTTAGCTTTAATGACTCTATCCTTTTCACTTGCTATATAATATTGATAAAGCCATCCTATAATTTCAACATTTGTCCACCATTCTTCTTTTATCAATTCAACATCAGTTAATCTACTAATAAAAGCATCTTTATTTAATAACCCATCAGGAAATAGTAATTGCGTATAGTGGTCAGTCTTTTCAAACATAAATGGCAATGCTACATTCAGTGCATCACATTGAGATATAATCATATACTTAAATAGTCCATCCCTATCACTATTTATCTTATATTCATATATTATTTGTTTATCTACATCTAAATTAACAGTATTGGCTTCTCTAAGTAAATCAGGTTCTAAACTATCAGGATCTGTAGATGTTAATACTCTTATTTTAGTTGGAAGATAATCATTAACTTCCATAAATCTTAATGCAATAAATCTATTAAACCATGTATATGCAACTTCCTCCATTACATGTTCATATCCATCTTCACCTTGCTCATTTATTGTACTTATTCTATCAATAAGTTTTTGTCTTTGTTTTTTTTCAACTGAGCTTAACGCTTTTCCATTAATAACTATTGAATCACTACTAACTATTTCAGATGTTTTTATTTCTTCATCAGTTATACCATACTGATTTGCTTTCAATTTAACTTTATTTATTAATTCTTCTCTTGCTTCTGTTGCAAAAGATTTCAAAACTGCTTTTTCCATAATTTTTCTCCTTTTTCCCAGCTAATTAAATATCTTAGTAATTCATATATAAGAATTACTAAGATATAAATTACTAATCTATCTCTATTTCTTTACCTTCTCTTATTAATGTTTCTAATTTATTTTTTAATTCTCTTATATAAACTTCAACATCATTTTGTGTCTTCAAAGTTTTAATCGAAATCATTTTTGCTATTTCTACTTTTTCTATTTTCTTCTTAGATGTTTCTTGTTTATTAGTTTTATGTTCTACATCTTTGGGATTAATATTAATTGACTCATGATAAGTTTTAATTTCTCTATCAACAATTCTATCTATTTCTTCTCTTTTATTATTACTTCTTGTAATAGCAGCATCTATTTTAGTTATATCCTTATAATCGCTAATATTATTTATTAACTCAGTATAATACTTTTCTACTACTAATTTTGTACCATTGCTTACACCATTTTGATTAACTCTTAACTTTACATACTCATAGTCTTTATTAACTTTTTCAATAGCATTACTTATTTTATTCTTTACTATATCATTTAAGCTATTTTCAATTTCTTTTGCAATAGTCAGAGCTTTCCTTATTTTATCGTATGGCATAGGATCATGTAATATTTCTTTTAATGCTTCAAACTTTTCTTTTGTTGAATCATCTAAATAATAGATACTTTCTTCACATTTACCTAAAATCTCTACTTCTCTATCAAACATTTCTATTTTGTTTGAATTAAAGAAATCTTTTGGTAGTTCAATATCTCCACTCCAAACATATAATTCCTCGCCTTTTTCAGTCAATTCTGTAAAAAAGCTCAAATTATCTTTATGTGCCATAATGCCATTAAAAATTTCAATTCCTTTTTCAAATAAACTTTTTCCTGGATATTTTTTACCTTCATACTTCAAAATATAGCTTCTACATTCATCAATTAATTTTGAACTTTCATCACGTATTTTTTTTGCAATACTATCTTCATCATCAGGTAAGTTTAAACTTCCCCAAACATCGCTACAAACGCTTTTAACTTTTCTTAATAAGGCCTGATCAACTCTAATTTTTTTATTTATGATTACCCTGTCTACTTCAGATAATTTAGTTAATGAATCTACTAATTTTAAAGGTTCATCAATAGATAAATCATTTCCTGAAAGTCTTGCATTTATCTTCTCATCTTTTATTAGTTTTGCTACTGCCCCTGCAATATCCAATAGGCTCCATCCATACGGAATATCCATATACCTATTTAATAATAATTTCATTCTTACTTGTTCAAAATTATCTTCTTGTAAACATATAAACGCAAATATTTCATTTTCAGCTTGTTGATTGTTATATCCTTCTACTTTATTCATTCCTAACTGCTCGGCATCATTGCAAATTAAAGATACTATTTCATCTTCTGTAGAAATACTACTTTTTACGTAGTTCAACTTATTAAATACATCACTTATCAAAATATTAAATGCATTGTTTATTTTATCCTTCGCTGTATTGCCTTTTACATCAACTTTTTCACCATTTATATAAAAACTCGCACCAATTAACGCTCTATCAATTAAGTTTTTAGCCCTCTCTGACCTAATCTTTATCTCTCCACTTTTTAAAATCAATATAGCTTGCTTATTTTCTGGAAGTGCATTTATATTATTTTTATCCTTATATGATTTAATCTGTAAAACCTTTTTAATTTCATCTTTATATTCATCAACTCCTCCAAATCTTATTATGATTTTCTTATATGAATTACTTAACAACTCCATATCAGATTTATAATAATCGTCTCCTAATGGTGTTAATACTTCTAATCCAATGTTATACGCTTTATTCGAGGCTACATAATCATCTACTTTTTTAGTAAATCCAAACAAAGAGTTGGTACCTTTCATTTTGTATTTTGATGAATCATAAATCCTTTGAAAAATATCATCTGAAATCCATTTACTAATTTTAATATCATCAATTTCTACAGATTCAATAGCTTTATTAACTTCTTGTTCATCATCAGTTAAAAACGTATATACATCGCCATTCTTTTGTATTAAATGTTCTGACTGTAATTTTCTTAATGAAACTTTTATCTTTTCTTTTAGATCTTCCATATCTTCATCAATATTACTAACCATCAATGTCGCTATATTATTCAAATTAGCAGGTATTTCATCAGATAAATATTTAATCATAAATAATAATTTAAGTATCTGTAAATTAATAGGTTCATCCCTCAACTCTACATCATCTGATGCTCTGTCAATTACTCTTGTTATTGATGGATTTAAAAACTCCTCAATAGTTTCATAAAATGCATACATCGGTATTAAGAATCCTTCACTTTGATTCTCATATTTCACAACTGATTCTTTAAATGCTGATAACATTGATCTCTCACCTTCAGATAAATGTTTACCAGAATTACCATGTTTTCTAACCTGTTCAAATACATTTTGTAATATTTTAAATTGATATGGTATAAATGGGTATACCTCTATAAATTCATTACTATCTCTATAACCTAATAAATCTTTTCTTGCGTTTTCAAAACTGATTAAATTATTTAAAACTACACGTTTTTCATCATACAAACTTTTTAATATTAGTTTTGAATCATCATTTTTTTCAAGAATACGTTTTTTGATTACTTCATCTACATCGATTGAAGATAAACTTAATCTTGTATCAAATCTTCCTGTTATTTTAGAGAAATCATTACCTTTCACTTTAGCGACTTCATCTATACTTTCTTGAGAAGTAACCATTACCCATGCCTTACCATTACACTTTGTAGATAATTGTTCCTCTATTGTTTGCAGATTTAACATAAGAGATGAATTGTCTCCGATATATTGACCAACTTCATCAGCTAAAAATATTAAATGAAAATCATCGCCTTTACTTTTTATATAATCATTTATTTCCAATGCAAATTTTTCAATATCAGTCTCATATTTATCTATATCATTATCAACATAGTCTTTTGCATTTTCTATAGAAACATTTAATACTTTTGATATAGCCATAGCAACATAATCTTTATCTATTCTAAAATTACGTCTTCTATCAAGCCACTCTTTTCCTTTAACTTCTTTAAATGCTTTTTTAAAGTCATCATACACTCCATCTTTAATTAAATGCTTCTCCATATAAGCTACTCCAGGAATTTCAGCACATAATCCTCTATGTTCATTGAATACTTTAATAAAAATTCTTAATATTGCATCTTCTCTACCTTTATTATTAATTGGGTTTTTTGAATCCACGTTAAATAGAATACATTCTGTTTTAACCTTTGATGCTCTTTCCATTTCAGCATAAAGCATTGGATCTTCTATTTTATCTTTAAAAAAGTCAATTACGTCTTTACCTTTAACATTTTCATTTTCTAATAAGTGTGATAGCATTTTTAAAAAATGTGATTTACCACTTCCAAAGAACCCTGATATCCATACACCAACTTTGTGTGTATTACCACCTATGCTTTTTGCATAAGTATCATAAAACTTACTTAAATGTTTAGCAACTTCTTTAGTAACTACATACTCATCCAGCTCTTGATACAACCTTTCTCCATCATGTTCATCTACCTTAATAACACCACTTATCTCTCTATTTATGTCTTTAACGAACATATCACTTAGTTTCATATTAACACTCCTAACCTTACTTATAAGCAATCTTATATTAATTGGAAAGCTCTATAATAGTTTTCATCTTCAAATCTATCAAAAAGTTTTAAATCTTGACCACTATAAATCCCTGGATAAAACATAATTAATTTCTTATTTTTATCTAAATTTTGCTGAAGCGTATTTAATATATTATGAGCTCTTAAATATGGATATACTTTACCTACTCCAGTTATAAATAATATTTCATACTCTTTTGACATTTTCTCTATTCTCTCAGCATACATTTCCGAAGTTACTACTGTTGTTATAGTCTCCAATGTATAATCTTTTCCCTCTTTTTCTTCCATCTTAATTATTGCTTCAAAATCTTCTTCTTCTTTTAGGAAGTCTATAAGCATTTTATACAAATCAAACTCTATTATTTTTTCATTTGATGGAACTCTGTTAAAGTCTTTAATAATATATTCTATCTGTTCTCTTACATACATTTCATTCTTAGGATTATATTCAAATATATAAAAACTAATTTCATTTCCAAGTCCACGTCCATTAATGAATTTCTCTGATTTCATTTTATCTTTTATTGCTTCAAGTCTTTCACCTAAACTGTGCATACCCATGCTAATTCACCTCCTAATCAAAGTATTCTCCCATTGCTTTTAGATACTTTTTATCCCCTTGACTTATTAAATAATCTCTTAATTCTGGTTCTATTAATAATCTATTTAATTTTCCATTGATTTTATCTTCGATAATACCAACTTCAAATAAAATTTTAAATATAACTTGTTTCAACTTAGCAACAGTAGTCTCACTCCAATTTTCTACTATTTGATTTTGCTCAGCTTTTTCTGTAAAAAATATATTTATATCTTTTTTTTCAATAAATCCAATATTCTTTTCAAGCTTTTCCCTGATAACTTCATCCATAAATTCATAAAATATTCTACTTGTTTTCATAATAGTATATAAGTTGATTATTTTTCCTGTATTTATTGGATCTGTTAGCACCATTTCTCTTAATGTATCATCTAAAACATTAGCTCTTTTAATTACAGTTGAGATTACTCTACTGCCACCCTTTGCAGATTTATACTCAAATACATTTTTCTCTAATATTATTTTTCTTAAATCCTTATCAGCTATACCATCTTTTTTTAATTTCAAAACTTGTTTTAATTCAAAGTATAAAAAAGCATCACTTGTTAAAGATGCACTATATTTCATTTGTTCCATATATTCACGTCCTTTAGTCAATTTTATCATATTTTTAGTATAATATGTCTTAATTTATAGCAATTTTATATATGCTCTAACCATTTTAATTTCATCTTCAGTCATATACAATATTTTTGCTTGTTCTTTAAGTTTAAGGCTCATAAAATTGTGAATTTCAACAATTACAGCTAAATACTTTACAAATTTATTAAATGATCCATATTTCATTAAATCAGTATGATTTACCTTATAGACTCCTGCCTTAACCCTTTCAATACATTTATCAGAATATTCTAATCTTATTAGACATTTTGATACTAATGTTTGGCTAATATTCAGTTTGGAAGCAATTTCACTTTGAGTTATTTCACTAATATTATTTTGATTTTTTCTTAGATTAATTACCTCCAAAATATCTTTATATTTCCTAAAATATTTTTCATATATATATTTTAATTCATAAGGAATATTTAAGTTATTCACTTTTATTACCTCTATCTATATAAATTTAAATGACCATATATTATTCTTCATAAAATTGATATTACCTCTTTATTTTCTTATAAAATACTTCTATCTGTATCCAATTAAATAATTATCATAATATATTTTTCAAACAAGCATTAAAACCTTTGATAATCCTATAGATGTATTGACATAAAAACAAACTACTAAATCGATAATATAATTGATGTAGTAGTTCACTTTAGTATATACTTTAATTTTATTTACTTACTATTTTATTCTTTCAATCTCTTCATGTATATTTTTCACTAAATCACAAGAGTCCTCTTTAATTATTCCAGTTTTAACATACCTTAAAAATTCAGCAAGATCATTAGAAACCATTTTTTTATTTTCTTCAGCATAATCCATATTTAATATTACTTTATATGTTTCATCATCCAAAGTTATTTCTGGGCTTTCTACTGCTCTATTTTCAAAAGTATATATAGGAAACCCCTTTTTAAAGCAATCAAACTCACATATAAATATTATATAACTCTTTTTATACTCTTTATAGTATTCATCAGAATCTAAATCTATAATATCCTGATAATACCTAAATCTTTTACCTAACTCATCAGTATTAGTAACTTTATGTATTTCTACATCATAATTTATCTCTTCACCATTTACTAATACTTCAAATCTAATCGCATTTTCTATTTTAATTTTATGTATAGATTTTATTCTTACATTAAGAAGTTCCTCAATAAAATTTTTAGCAATCAATTCTTTTCCAATTACTTTATTAAACCACAAATCATCTAATACCTTAGCCTCTTTTATCATTTTTCTAACGTTATTATTCATTTTGCGCCTCCTTATTAATAATATAATTGACTATTTATATTTATTTCACCTCCTTTTTTTCAATACATTTGTATTTCCTATTTTTTAGCTTTCTATATTATAGTAATTTAAACTATATTTATTCATCTATCTTTAGTCCTGTATAAACATTCATTACTTACAAAATAAAAACAGGCATATTTAATACTCTACCTGTTTCTTCCACATATATTTTATCTTCCTTCAATATTTTCTTTACTTTTATCATTTTCTATTAAATATTCAGTACTTCTTTGATTATTTTCATATGTTCTATGAATCTATTATCAACCCTCTTTCAATTTTTATTCTTCATCTAATATATTCTACTAATGAATCATACCTGTTTTTCTAAAAGCTCGCCCAATAACATAACTTTTTGTATTACTATATATTTTTTTGTTTTGTCCTCCTAAGAAAAGTTCCTGTAAATAATAATCTCTTAAGTTATTATTTTTCTTAATATTTTTTAGTTTTACATATCTATTGTTACTATTTGTAGTAGTAATAATGATATCATCTTTTTCTAATACTTCTAAAGCTCTAAGATTATGTGCTGTAAATATTAATTGGCCTTTAGCTCTTTCTTTTAATACACTTAATAGCTCTCCAAATAAAAATTCAAAAACTTCTGAATCTAATTGATCTATTACAATACATGTTTTTTCACTATTATACATCGCTACAAAAGCACTTAATATTAATATTATTTTTCTTATTCCGTGAGATTCATATTTTAAAGGAATTTTCGCTTTATTTCTAATAGAGATAAATTGAAACACTTTACCAATTTCTGCATTTTCTAATAGTTCTTCACTAATTATTTCTATTTGTATTTCTAAACCTGGAATGATTGATTTCAAAACAATATTTATAGTTTTCATTACTTCATTTAATACATTAAATGCTTCTAATGGCGTTCTATTAATATGAAACAAAGAAAATGTCCTAATGTCTTGGTCCAACCTTTGACTGCTGTTTTCACTAAAATAAAGAGGCAATATTGCATCAAATTCAATACATCCTGAATAATTATTTTTTATTATAAAAATTCTTTGTGCAAATCTTTGTAATGACATAATTATATCACTATATAATTGATTCTCATTTTTAAAACCTTCTTGAAATAATTTAATAGATCTTTTATTAAAAATAAATGATATGCTATATTCTTTAGCTAATTCCTTAGAAACATATAACTTAGTTTTATTACCCTCATTACTATTTAATAATAAACTATGAATTTGAATAGGTTTAAAGATAGTATCTGAACTATCATTCATATTAAAATTAATAATACTTTTACTTTTTAATAATTTTTTATTAATAATATCTACTTCTGAATATTTAAGATGCTCTGCATTAACTTCTATTTTATCTTCTGCTTTATTATTTCTTAATTTAAATTTATATTCAGCCATATACTTACCATCATTTATTTCTATCAAAAATATAAATTTTAATTGACACTCTTCATTATTATAAGATATTAAATTACTTATATTTTTATTTAGTGTATTACCAGATAGTATCAATTTTAAAATATCAATTGCTTCAATTACACTTGTTTTTCCAGAACCATTTGGGCCATATATCCCAAGTATTTCTCCATTGTAACCTTGTCTTAAATACCATTTCTTTTCATAACTTTCAAATACTATTTTACCATTAGTTATATTTTTAAAATTTTTAAGTTCAATACTTTGTAATCTTACTACACTATTCATATTTTTCATTAACCATATTAATCATTATTTTTATAAAAAACCTTGTTATTGCAATCATACATCCTATTGCACATAATGCAATTAAAATCATTAAAATATTTTCTAACATTTTATTTTCTCCTTTACATTTATACTTTTAAATAAGTTATCTAATTTAATTATACAATACTTGTTCTATATATAAGTATAATAATTACATTTCATATGCCTAATCTATGTTTTCTATTATAATTTCTGTCTTACTATATCCACTCCGACTAAAGTCTGCCAAAAACTTCGTCTACCAGTCCGCATTTCTTGGTAAATTCTAAAAAAGTCTGATCAAAAAATCTCCGAAAAATGATGTTATTAAAAACCACATATCATCTCAAACTTTCTTAGAATTCTTATGAAAGTTTGACGAAATACTCTTCCAATATCACATAAAAACCCTCACAAATATCACCACTCTCCCCTAATAATCCTCGCTTATCGAGTAGGTATCCATCCATTTTCCCCCTATAAATCACACTATATTACCCTCCTTTTTCTCATTACAATTGCATGGCGCAACCAAAAAGAACTCTCTAACTTAAATATAGTAGAATATTCCCAAAATAGTGGATCTACCTCACCACTGGCGGGGATAGTCTTTTATTTGAGTCGTTTTTTGCTTTTTTATTACACTTATTACTGCTATCAATTATGTAAATTCTTTCTTATTATATTTAATTTACCTCATTAAAACAAAGCTAAATCTCCTACACTTAGCTCCTTTATTTAAATTTTAGTAATATTTATTTGATTTTTCATTATTAAATTAGAAATCTACTCTTTATCAATATAGCTTATACACTGTTATTCATCTACACTATCTTATTTTCAAAAGCTTTAGTACTATTTTTTTCTTTTACTATATTCCCCTTTTTTATATCCATCAAATTTAAATTCCATATTTTTTTATCTATAATCGCTATCTTTTCTTTTATTTCTCTCAATGAATCATTTTTGAAAATTATAATTAACTTATATTCTGTATTATTTAATAATAATTCTTTATCTTTTAATATTTCTCTATATTCATTTCTTATCTTATCTTTTATAGTTTTATTAAAATAATACTCTTGACTTGTAACTAATCCTGCAACTTCTAATATATATATATTATTAATAAAAAAGTCCATTGTATATTTTCTATCTGTATTTATTAGTGCGCTATATTTATAATCATGATAATGTTCTACTTGTAAACTTCCAATAATATCATCAATATAGCCTTCGCTTGTTGATGGTCTAATATCTCCATGATTACTTTCATATGAATCTGAAAACTGATTATTTTTATTTAAAGTATAACCAATTAACGCTTTTATTGCTTTTTTCCACCCACCAAATTTTTTACTATATATGGTTGAATATGGGTATCCCTCCTGCATATTAAATAATTCTCTTGTAGCACTATCTCCAAACCTTTCAATAAATTCTTCCAAAAACACTTTAAGTTCATCATTTGTATACTTTTCACGATGATTCGGAATATAGTTATTTTCCATTAAAAATCTTGTATACGATCCAAATAATCGTATAAATACAACAGCATTAGGATATCCTGGTTCATTAGAAAATTCTTTTGACTTAGGAATTCTTCCTAACTTGTTCTTCAATTCTATAAACATACGTTCAACTTCATCTTTACTATATATTTTACTATTTACCTCAAGTTTACACTCTTCTAATATTTTATTCCAAGTATAATAATACCTTACATTAGTACACCATTTATTTTTTTTAGCATAATATAAATATTCTTTACTTGTAGGTGTATGTCCTAATCGTTCGCTAAGATATTTTATATTTTTGCAGACACATTGTAAATCAAATTTTGTCCGTTGCCTTTCATTATATACTCCCATAAAACTTAATAAATCATTAAAATCATCAAATATATAGTTAAGTTTTTGATAATATTTGTTTTCAGAAGCAAACTTTATATATTCTTCTTGCTTAGGCAACCTACCATACTGTTCTTTAAAAGCAAGAACTCCTTCTTTACAATTATTTCTTTTACCTTTCCATTTATTAATCTTCTCCTTTAAATCCTCACTTCCATGGTATGCTTCTAATACTTCAGATAATATATAACTTATACTTTTTTTAGTATCTAAATATAAATTCATATTAATACTTGTTCGTCCTTTTCTAATATCTATAATATGAGGAATCTTTAAATTTAACTGTATATAAATCCTTATTTGGTTAATAAATTCATCCATTTTTATCACCGTCCTGTCAGAATATTATTACCAAATTATCACATAGTATACATAAAACATATCTAAATTCAATAAACATAAAAAATAGAGCTAAGTACAGTATACTTAACCCTTGATTTTCTCCTTTGTCCCTTTTGAAAATATTTATTTAATTTTCTTCATTTTTTTACTTTTAAATATCCCCAACATTCATAGTGATTTTCCTTACTCTTTACCATATTTACAAAAGTACATATTGAATGATTTAATAATTTACTTTTCTAACTATGTTTCCTCAAAAAAAACTCCCCCAAGCCTTATTCATTACTCCATCCAAGTAAAAATCAAGCCTTAGCCTACCTTCCAAAAAAGTATTATAAAAATAATCCCCACGCCAAAATCGCCATTTTTTTCGAGTTATCCACAGATTAAAGATCAGATAAAATTTCAAAATCATAAAAAAGTCCCCCAAAAATATCAATCATAAAATCACTCTATATTCTTATCTTTTCTTTTCTAATTTTAAATCCGTCTTATGTTTCCCCTTCAATACTTCCGTCCAATTTATTGAGTCTATTCTTTCACAGCTCTTCTTTTTTCCTGCTCCTGCTCAACTCTCTTTCCACTCTACCTTAATCCTTATATTTCAAGGCTTCGCGTCGGTTTTCTCTCTTCTTTCTCTTACCTCAAATCTATATTTTCTGAGTCAAATGAATAAAAACATGAATAGCTACAAGAATAAATCCTTACACCTTTTCATGCTTTTTAACTTGAAATTTCATTTAATTTTTATCTTGATTTAGACGCAAAAAAGCCCCGCATTTTGTTCTTAAGAACTCCCTGCGGGGCGTATTCCCTATCTATTTTTCCCGAACTTTTTTATGACGTTGGGGAGGTTTTTTATTAGATGGGGATGTTTTTTATTTTGATACATTGGTATTACTATTTGCTCATAGCTTCTTCAACAGAAACTGCAACAGCAACAGTAGCTCCTACCATTGGGTTGTTACCCATTCCGATAAGACCCATCATTTCAACGTGAGCAGGAACTGATGATGAACCAGCGAATTGTGCATCTGAGTGCATTCTTCCCATAGTATCAGTCATTCCGTAAGAAGCTGGACCTGCAGCCATGTTATCTGGGTGAAGAGTTCTTCCTGTACCACCACCTGATGCTACTGAGAAGTATTTCTTACCTTGTTCAGTATCTGTTTATTCAAAGGAATAATTAATGACTTCCTATTCTTTGTATGAACTATATTAACTACTTCATCATCAAAGTTAATATCTTTAACTCTTATATTAGTTAAACTGCTAAGCCTTATGCCAGTAGATAAAAACATTGCTACCATGACATAATTCCTATACTCAACAAAACTGCATTTATTAATGTTAGGTTTCTTCAAAAGCTTTTCTAATTCTTCATCTGTGTAAGTTGCTATCGGTTGTTTATCTACTTTAGGAAGTTTCATGATAAAGGATCTGCAATACTCTTCTCTTATAAAGAAATTAATAATAGTCTTTAAATCTCTTGCATATGTAAATAAAGTCTGTGAACTTATTTCTTTGTTTGCTCCTACGTTTACAATGAAAGAATCAAATACAGCCTTATCAATATCAGTAATCTCCATATTTTCATCAATATACTTTATTAACTGTATATAGCTTTGCTCATAATGTCTTATTGTTCCTGCTCTTAAACCTCTAGCTTTGCAATTAAATAGGTATTCTTGAAAGCCTTCCTTAAATGTTTTACCTTTATCCATATTGATTTTTAGTCTTTTTATTTCCTCACCTCCTTTTTGAACGCAAAAAAAGACAGCTCACATCATAATCAATAGATTTTACTCTATTTTCATATGACGAGAACTGTCCTTATAAAAGAACTTCTATTCTCTTAAAACGCTCTAAAGCCTTTTAAATAGACTATTTGCTCATAGCTTCTTCAACAGAAACTGCAACTGCAACAGTAGCTCCTACCATTGGGTTGTTACCCATTCCGATAAGACCCATCATTTCAACGTGAGCA
>ERZ1036424.178-NODE-178-length-41565-cov-4.879716_pt1 | contig 41565 bp, 37 predicted proteins | sample MGYA00514221_ERZ1036424 | MGnify/ENA primary metagenome ERZ1036424 (study PRJEB33795, sample SAMN09464939) | human gut metagenome | host: Homo sapiens | place: USA: Stanford, California | collected 2016-11 | study: EMG produced TPA metagenomics assembly of the... | reverse complement strand
ATAATTGCAAGATAAGAATAATTATCTATCTAAACAATTATTTATTACTTTATTCCAAAGCTCAAGAAATAATCAAATTCTAAAATTAAAACTATTTTTCAAATACTTATTCCCAGTTAGGATTAATTTATACTAGCAACATTAAATCCTTCCTCTTCTGCCTTCTGAGTGAAGTTCTCTCCATCAATATGCATACAATAAACCTGTTTTCTATATTCCTTAGGAATTTTCTCACTTAAAAGCCTTAGTGATGTATGTACATTTCCTTTCCCATCATTAAGACATGTATCATGATATATTATATTTCCAGACTTTAAGTAATGAACTACATCAAAATTAGTTTCACTAGTATCTCCAGTATAGAAAATATCATTTCCTTCTTGAAATTTTAATCTATAGGAGTAAGTATTTATGGCTTCAACATGCTTAGTTAAAGATGGTGAAAATTCTAATCCTAAATCTTCAACTTTTCTATCTTCAATATTATTTAAAATAAAGCTTTCCCCCTCTTTCATGCCATTAAGCTCTAATAAAGTTTTTATCTTTTCTTTCTCATAAAAATAAATTTTAGACACTATTTTATACTTCCAATAACAAAATCCCACCAAGCTCCCTAAAGATCCAACATGATCTGAGTGCATATGAGTTATTAATATTTGTATATTTTTTATTCCTTCAATTAAATCTTTCTCCACAATCTTTTTAAATACACTTTCTCCACAATCTATTAGCAATAGTGTTTCATTTTTTATAATATAAGCAGAAGTATTTCCTTCTCTAACATTATATCCAGAGCCTCTTCCTAAAAAATTTAAGTTATTCATATTTCCTCCTAATTATTTATTTTTTATTCTCATACCAATTCCTTATTTAAATTATAATATAAATTTGTGAATAAGATTTAATTATAGGATATTCCCTAGCAAAATTTTAGTAAATATATTTATCACAAAAAATAAATCTTAGCTTCTATTATTTTACAATTTAAAATTCTTAAATTTAATTTAAACAAACATTAATAGATTATTTTTATCTTTGACTATTCAAAATGGGGTTAAATTGTAACCAATATATAAAAAGGGACATATCTTTATGATAAGTGTATCTTAAAATTTTAAGCACTCAAAATAAATATATGTCCTTTTTGTATATATAAACTAATTTCAAAGCTTATACTATATTTTATAAGGTTCTAATTTACTGCTATACAACAATGTAAGAACTCCCGCAATTCTGCTTACATTTTTTCTTTATCTTACTAGATTCCTTTGCTAGTCTATATATACTTTCAAATCTTTTTTCTCTATTAGTTAATGCTGCAATTGATATAGACACTAAAGGAAATTTTTCCTCTATTCCATGTCTATTACTTGCTACTATATATCCATTTTCTATATCTTCTTTATCGTAGCATTCTAAAATCATTGAATCAAAATCTTTTGTTATCTTTTGACATAAATCAATAACATTCCAATCAGGAACTATTGCTATAAAGTCATCTCCTCCAATATGTCCAATAAAACCATCGGATGATATATTACAGCTTATTACTTGTGCCAGAATCTTTATTATCTTATCTCCATCTTCAAATCCATAAACATCATTATATGGCTTAAAATTATCAATATCAAAATAAAGTACACAATACTTTGTATATAAAGATATACATTTTTCAAGATTTTGCTCAATTATCACATTACCTGGTAAGCCTGTAAGTGGATTTAAATGTCTTGCATTATCTACTTCAATTTCAATAGTCTTTTCAATTAAATCTTTTACAGTGACTATTCCATAATACTTACCCTCTTTAACTACAGTCACAAAATCATAAAGTGCATCTTTACTCCTAGACATCGCACTTTTTATAACTTGCTCAATAGGTGTTTTATAATCTACAATTAAAAAATCTTTACTCATTATTGTTGATATAGGTTTAGATGAATATATACTGTAACCATATTGCCATCCTAACTTGCTATAAAAAGAATTTCTTGTTACAACGCCTTTAACAATTTTATCGTCAACTACACATATTCCTAATAGATCAGTATTTTCTTTAAAAAACTTATCTACTTTGCATACAAGCATATCAGAATTTATTGGTTCTATCTCTTTTGATATACTACTAATATAAATATTTGATATATTGTATCCCAAGCTATAATGATCATTTATTTCTAAATTATAATTTCTTTTGCTTAATTCTTTAATATCTCCATTAATATTATGATTGACCTTTACTATAGAATCTTTATTTCTATAGTGCAATCCAAGCTCTACAATTTCTTTAAATTCCTCTTCTGTTTTAATGCCTTTTTCATTTAAATATGAATTAATACACATTAAAAAATCCCCCAAACAATTTCATTTCCAATCCATTTACGGTCTATTTAATTCTAGAAATTTATCTTGAAATTTAATATAAATTATAATTATCCCATTATAAATACAATAATATTTATATGTTAAATACTATTGCTTCTACTGTAAAACTATTGTAAATTAATATCTATTGCATATTTTTTAATCCAGCTAATAGCCATATTAATCCATATGCTACATTCTCTATTAATATGTTTTCCTTCTCTTGCTGTAACTTCATTACAAAGGGATAATCCATGAACTCCATCTTCAAATATATGAAGCTCATATGGAATTTTATATTTTGATAGCGCACTTGCAAAATTTAATGAATTTCTTACATCAACAGTCTTATCATTAGCTGTATGCCATATAAATGTAGGTGGTGTTTTAGAGCTTACATTATAAGCTGGACTTGCAGATTTAAAGTCTTCTTCGCTTGGATTATCTTTTCCAAAAAATGATTTTCCTGAAAGCTCCCAAGATTCTTTTAAATGCTCATCTGTGGCCTCTTCCATTAATTCCTTCATAAGTATATAATCTGTAACTGGATACCCAAGAATCATACCATTTGGCTTAAATAACTCACTTTCTACATTAAATTTTTCTTTTAACATATTATCGTCCCAATGAATTCCTAAACTTGCAGCTAAGTGTCCGCCTGCAGAAAATCCACAAACAAAAACCTTATCAGTATCAATTGAATATTTCTCAGCGTTTTTTCTAACAGTTAATATTGCCTTAGCTAAATCAAATAAAGGTTTTGGATAAGCCGAATTTTTATTTATTTTAGGCTGATTATTAGAATCAAGGTCTGACATATTATAATAGGTGGTGTACCTTAATACAAATGTGTTATATCCTTCACTTGCAAACTTCATAGCAATTGGTTCTGCTTCCCTGTCTGATGTTCTTAAATACCACCCACCTGGACATATTATCATGGCTGGTCTTTTTCTAAGACTTATTTCAGCTGAATCATCCAAAATATAAGAAGTTAAAGTAACATCTTCATTATCCCAAAGTTTAATTTTTTCTAATATCATTGTAGCCATCCTTTCAATAAAAGTATCATTTAAACTAATATAAATACTGTCTGATTTTCTAAAATATATTCTCTTAAAGAACATATTTTATTCCCAATTTTATAATATAATTATAATCTCATAAGGTTAAATGAAATTCAATTAATAGAATATAAATTTAACTATATTATTTTTTCAGCTTATATTCTGTTCCCCATTTTACCATGGCATCAAGAATCGGTTTTAAGCTATACCCTGTTTCTGTAAGTGTATACTCAACTTTTGGTGGAACCTCTGCATATACTTTTCTAGTAAGAAGACCGTTTTCCTCCATTGCACGAAGATTAGATGTTAACACCTTTTGTGTAATTCCAGTAACAGATTTCTTAAGTTCTCCAAATCTTCTTGTTCCCTCTAATAAATCACGAATAATCATAACTTTCCACTTATCACCCATTAATTGAAGAGTTGTTTCAACTGGACAATTTGGCAATTCTTTTTTCATATTAATCACTCCTCATATAGCTATTTACCATATTAGTATCTTTTTGTATACTATAGCACTTTAAAGTGCTTACTTTACTGTAGTTACTTATAGCCGTATTATAATACCATAGATTTGAAAAATCAATTATTTGTATAATAATTAAAAATATTTAACGTAATTACAGAGTGTATATGAACAATAAATAAATGACTTTTTCAACACAATATATAATATTTTTAAATACTAGGAGGTATTAATTATGAAAATTGCAATTATTGGTGCTGCAGGTAAAGAAGGCAGCTTATTAGTAAAGGAAGCTTTAGAAAGAGGTCATGAAGTAACAGCTATTGTACGTAATAAAAATAAAATAACAGATTCAAAAGTTAATGTTATTGAAAAAGACTTATTTAAACTTGTTTATGATGACGTAAAAGATAATGAAGTTATTATAGACGCTTTTGGAACTTTCAATCCAGAAATACTTAACGAACATCAAACTTCATTAAAACATCTTGCAGATATGCTAAGTGGAAAGTCTAATAGATTACTTATTGTTGGTGGTGCAGGAAGCCTTTATGTTGATTCTGAACATAAAACTCGTCTTATGGATACTCCAGATTTTCCAGATGCCTTTAAGCCATTAGCAGGAAACATGGGAACAGCCTTTGATGCCCTTAAAACAAGAACAGATGTAAACTGGACATACCTTAGCCCAGCTGCTGATTTTGCTTTTGATGGAAAACGCACTGGTAAATACAAAATTGGAGCTGAAGAAATATTACTAAATAGTAATGGAGTAAGCACAATTAGCTATGCTGACTATGCCATTGCCATGATTGACGAAGCTGAAAATGGGAACCATATTAAAGCTAGATTCACAGTAGTTTCTGAATAATCTAAGACATTATGAACCTTTGAGTTATGTGAATACTTATCGAAAATAAGGATATATATTTATTACGCCTGCTGAAAAATCAAAAACATCTTATTATTCTTTGAAAGCCTTTTAAGAAATAAAGTCATGCTTTTATACAAAATGAATAAGAAAAAATAAGCTTAGCGTTTCATTATTTCATATTAAGTTATTGTGCTAATGATAGATAATAATAAAATAGAAATGTGATAAATACTTGTGCAATAAACATTGAAAAATAGCAGTTAGCCTTGCTTTATTTGAAGTTGTTCAAATATGTTTGTCCTAAAACAAGGTTATATGAATATGAGCCTTTAAAAATTGATTTTCACCCATATACTATTTTAGGAGCAAACTTTTTTTGTGCAACTTTAAATAATTGCAAGCCTTACTGCTATTTTTCTATTTTTATGAAACAAGTATTTATTATATTTCTATTCTGACTATTTTGACTAGCACAATTGCTTATTTTGAAATTATAGAAATTCTTTAAAAATTTTTCAGCAATCGCAATAAACATATGTTCTCATTTTCGGCTGGTATCCACCAAACTCAAAGATTCATACTAAACGCTTTTTATTATGTCTATGATTTCTTTTGGAGAGTCTATTATGTACTTTGGCTTATAGCTTTCTAGTTCTTCACGAGTTCTAAAGCCCCAAGTTACTCCAACTGTGTCCATTCCAGCACTGATTCCAGTTTTCATATCTGTATTTGTGTCCCCTATGTATAAACATTCTTTAGGTGAAACTTCAAGTTCTTTTGCTGTAATTATTGCCCCTTCTGGATCTGGTTTTCTTTTTACTCCATCTTGTTCTCCTGCTACTCTATCAAATGTATTAAGTCCAAATATTCCTTGTACATTTTCAACAGTTCTTTCATGAGGCTTGTTTGATAATACTGCTATTTTTATATTATTTTCTTTTAAAAACTCTAGCATTTCTTTAATTCCATCATAAGCCTTAACTTCATGCATACAGTGAATTTTAAAGTATTCCATATATGTAACTAGTCCATCTTCATAGTTAACTAAGTCCTTATCTCCACAATAAATTAAAGCTCTTTCTATTAATTTCTTATATCCATCACCAATAAAAACCTTATAATGTTCTTCATCTACAGGACCTAGTCCATATTTTTTCAAGGTTAAATTAGCAGTATATGCAATGGCTTTAATTGAATCTATTAAAGTTCCATCTAAATCAAAAATACAACATTTATACATTTTAAAATCCCCCACATATTCATTAAATAATAAATTTTTTATAATTTATCATCAGCAATAGACTGTTCATGTCTACTAATGTTTTTATATACATCTTCCTTACCTACTGTTAAGAATAAATATAAAATCTCAATTACCATAAATGCAGATACTCTAGAAAAATAAAATTCATCTAAAAATAACTTTTCTCTTGTTGCTGTTGTGATATGGTATTTACCTGCCTTTGCAATTGGTGAGCCTTCATTATTTGTAATGGCAATAGTTGTTGCTCCATTTTCATTAGCTGCTTCAATAACAGTTAAAAGACTTTTAGAAGCTCCTGAATTAGATATTGCAATTACTACATCTTCATTAGTTAAATTGTAAGTATAAGCAAGTTGTGTTTCCCAAATAGTATTTGCTACTGCTTTAATACCTATTTGATTAAACTTATAAGCTCCATCTAAAGCAACTGGAATAGTATTCCCTACTGCAACTAATTGAACTGATTTTGCATTCTTAAGTATATCTAATATTTCTTTAAACTTTTTCTCATTTATCATAGATACTGTTTGTTTAAGTTCTTCAATTTTATTAGCTAAAATATTTTGTAGTGATTGACTAATATTATTTTGATCAATGTCATTAGACACTGGTATAGCATCATCTTTTGATTCTACGATTTCCTTTGCAAGACTAATCTTTAAATGATGAAATCCTTTCATATTGCATTTTTTACAAAACCTTGATATAGTCGCTTCACTAGCACCACTTGCTGCTGCTAAATCTGCAATGGTCATATCAATGACCTCTTCTTTGTTGTTTATAATGTAATTTGCAATCTTCTTTTCTGCATCGAAAAAATTATCATATCCAGAGAAAATCACATCCAATACTGTTTTGTTTTTTTCCATATATTTTCTCCTTTCAGAAAATGATAATTGATGAAATATTCTTTGTTACATCATACATGATTTTTTCTTTTCTCTCTACTTTCACTATATTATGACGTTTTAATTTTGTCAATATACTTTCAGTAAAAGTTTATTTCATTACAAAATATATGTATTTTTTATAAAAACATTATCAATGATTTTCCTATATCCTAGTTATAATGCTAATCAATTTATTTTCTTAATATTTTATTGTAAGAAAATAAACTTTGTAATATTTTTAATGTGTAATTATAAATCGTAATTTAATTTACTTAAAATAAATTAAAAAATTAAAGATGATATTAGCTAAGAAAATTTTATTAAATCTCCTTAACTAATACCATCTTTAATTTTTATTATCTATCTAATTATTAAACTTATATTTAGCTATTTGGATATATTTATTTTATTCAAATAATACAAATCTCCAGTTGCACCTGATATTTTTACCTTTGATACATCTTCTATGTAAAATCTTGATGTGAATACAGTCTTTCCACCATCACAGAATATTTCAATGCTAGACTTATCCACAAATATTCTTATTTTATTGTTATTATTGTCAATTTTTTGTGCATATCTTTCCATACCATATTTCTCATTATAAATATGACTCATTTTACTTCTATCAAGACAGTACTCTTCTTTGTCTCTTGAAAATACTATCTTCTCACCTTTATCATTTCCTAGTGTAAAAGTAAATTCACAATTATCTTCAAATTCAAATTCAAATGCACAATCTTTTATTTCATGTTCTTTACATATAGAAATTTTCTCTTGACGTAATTCCTTTAGTTCTTCTAATGGCCATTGAAGTAGGCGATCATCTTCTATTGTAATAACCCTTGGTATAGTTAACATATGAGCCCATTGGTTTTTATCTGATGGATAAATACACTTTGAATTTCCAAGCCATCCATATAATATTCTTCTTCCTTTACTATCTTTAAAAGACTGTGGTGCATAAAAATCAAATCCTTTGTCCATTTCATAGAAACTTGAGGCTTCAAAATTACATGTATCTACATCTATTGGCTTTCCAACAGAGTAAACAACAGAAAATACATTTCTAAAGTCGTACTTATTAGGACTTTCTATGCCTTGTGGCGAAAAGAATAATACTCCCTTTTCATCCTCTTCATAATAATTTGGACATTCCAACATATATCCATAATTATATGGCATCATTTTTAGATTCCCAATGTATTTAAAGTCATAAGGATTTTCACTATAATAAAGTGTAATAATCCCATTATTATGATTATCTTCTCCACCGACAAGCATCAAATATTTATTATCTTTTTTCATGACACTAGGATCACGGAAGTTTAAGGTTGTTATTTTCTCATTAACATCAAATAATATCTTTTTATCTACTACCTTATTTCCTTCTATTTCTCCATAACAAACAGATGGTCTATTATCTTTTCCTCGTATCCCTGTATAATAAATTCTATATACATCTTCATCTTGTAATGTTATGCCTGTATAACATCCATCTTTATCAAAATCCTCATCTGGCGCAATTCCAATTCCTAAATCTTTATAATTAATAAAGTCCTTTGTAGTTAAATGCTTCCAATATTTTAATCCATGAACAGGACCTGCTGGAAACCACTGATAGAATATATGATATGTACCATTAATTTCACACAATCCATTAGGATCATTTAATAATCCATGCTTTGGAGCAATATGAAACTTTGGATAGGAATAATCATCTTTTGCTGCATTAATTATTGAATCTAAATATTCCTTTGATAACTCTTCTATACGAATATCTCTATTTTGTCTATTTGAAAAATCAATATAATTCATTATTCCTGCAATCTACTCCTTACCTTTCATTGTTATATAAGTTCCTATATAAGCAACTCCTATAGATATTACCATTACTAATAAATATTTTATTAAGCCACCATTTAAATATAATAGTGCTCCAGGTATCATTGATGCACCTGTTCCTTGTGCTGCTAAACCTATTATTGCTGCGAATCCACCGCCTGCTGCTCCTCCAAGACAACCAATTAAGAAAGGCTTTATGCGAGGGAATGTTAATCCATACATAACAGGTTCCGAAATTCCAAATAAAGCTGGAATTAATGCAGGTATCATGTTAGCACGTTTTTGTTTATTCTTTTGAAGCATGACAATAGCTAATCCAGCTCCCAACTGTCCTGCTATAGCTGCTGTTCCCATTGGATTTATATAATCTAATCCTGTTTCTGTGAAAATACTTACGATTATCGGTGTAACTGTGTGATGCATTCCTACTGAACATAATAATTGTATAGCTCCACCATATACAATACCACCAATACCAAATGGTAATGTCAACATCCAAAGGATACTATTTGTTAAGCTTTTTTCAACAAATGATAAAGCTGGTCCAACTAATAAAAGTCCAAATAATAATGAAATTGATACTGTTAAAAATGGAACTAATAACATGTCCACAATATCTGGAATAACTTCATGTAATTTTCTCTCTAACTTAGCACAGAACCATCCAAGGAATACTGCTGGAATTACTGAACTTTGATATCCTGTAATATGTACATTAATACCTGCTATAGATAAATTTAATGGCTCTACTATTCCATTTACTACATCCCATTTATTTGGTAACGATGGTGATACTAACATTAATCCTAATACAATACCGATTATTGGTGATCCACCAAACTTCTTACATGCTGACCATGTTACTAAAACAGGTATAAAAGTGTATGCTGTATCTGTAAGAACTGAAATAATAGTAGCTACTTGTGGTGGTAATTCCATTTTTAGTCCATTAATTAACAATCCATTAATACCCATTAAAATTCCTGTTGCTAATAATATAGGTATAATTGGTATAAATATATCAGAAATAGTTCTAGTTAATTCTTGAAATTTGCCTTTTGCTGAAGTAGGCTTATTTCTTTCTATTTGATTGTCTTCACTATTTGTAAGTCCACATAATTTCTGAGCTTCTGCACATACCTTATTTACAAATCCAGTTCCTAAAATTATTTGATGTTGTCCACTTTTTTCAAAATATCCTGCAACTCCTGGTAATTCTAGTATGGATTCCTTTACAATCTTGCCCTCATCTTTAAGAGTAACTCTTAAACGTGTAGCACAATGCATTATTGTGTTAATGTTCTCTTTTCCTCCTAAAGATTCAATTATTTTTTCGGCTGTAAACTTTGGATCTTTCTTCATCTTTATCTCCCCCTTAGATTTATCGAACTAGTTCGATAAATGTCTAAAAAAAATATCGAACCGTTTTTATATTTAGATTTTAACCCCATTTGTTTATGTTGTCAAGAAAACATTTTCAAATTATTTTATATTTTTATGATTAATGGTTCTATATAAATCTATTATACAGAACCATTACTTACTATGTAGTTTCTCCTGTCTGAAATGAAACCTCTAATAGTGAATTTTTATTTTCTATTTCTCTTTCTTCTATAAGTTCAATTATTTTTTTTACCGATTCCTTCGCCAAAGCTTCAATAGGCTGTACTATAGAGGTTATAGTTTTTTCACCAAGCCTTGTAATATATGTACCATCATAAGAAATAAGCTTTAAATTCTTTGGAACCTCATATCCATTCTTTAGTGCCAGCTTCAAACAAAGCAGTACTACAATATCAACACCTATAATAGCATCAGTATCAGGATAATTTTCAAATACCTTTTCTGCTGCTCTCTCATATCCTTCAATTGTAAATCCGTTATTTTCAATTTCAACACTAAAAACTTCTACATTATTTTCCTCTAAAAACACTCTACAATATTTTGCATAGTCACCTGTTGGAGTGTTAACTAACTTAGATCCAATAATTTGTACTACTTTTTTACAGTTTCTATCTTTTAAAACCTTTGTAGTAATTTCAGCTGCTTGTTTATGATTAGAACTAACCATTGGAATATCTTTATCTATAAATCGATCCAATGTTACTATTGGTCTTGTAGTTTCTTTATATTTTTCAATGTCCAGAGTATGAACTCCCATAATAATACCATCCATAACATGTCTATTTAACATGTTTAGATAAGTTTCTTCTATCATCTCTCTCCCTGCTGTTCCACATACCATTGCATTATAGCCATTTTCATAAAGATATTTTTCAGCATATTTTATAAACGTAGAAAAAAATGGATGCATCACATCAGGCATTACTATTCCCACAATTCCTGATTTCTGAGCTGAGAAATTCCTTGCTAATTGGCTTGGAATATAATTTAGCTCCTTCATAGCCTTCTCAACTTTAATTCTTGTTTCTTCTGAAACATATCCCTTATTATTTACAACTAATGAAACTGTACTTTTGGAAACCTTCGCCATTTTTGCAACATCATTAATACTTGCCATAATTAAATTTCCCCGTTTCTCATATTACTCATTTTGCATGATTTTCTCTTTTGATTATACCATAGGTTAATCTTTTTCGAATATCCCATTTCACATCTACTACTCCAAAGTAATACTATAATTTATATAGTATGAGCTTATATTTAATTGTTTTAATCCCACCATAAACAATAAAGCTTATATCCCTCTTCTAATTCTTTAAGTGAAACATGTTCATTAATTTCACTTGGACACGCATCTCCAAACCAATTATTTATTTCCTCTTCATTTGCAGATGTAACAATGAAAGCAGTATCTGAATATGGCCATTCTTCTTCTATATCCACATCACATATTTCAATATATAATTCTTTAACATTCTCTTTATTTTTTATATCTTTAAATATTTTATAAAATTCTTCAACATCAATTTCGTCACTACAGGCATTAGCAGCAAATGATCCTTGCACATGATTACCTTCAAAAAAATCTTCTATGTATATTTTTTGATCATTATCTATTTTATTAAGCAGTGCTTTTTTCTCCTTGCTATGAGGATTTAATTCAATTGCAGATTCAAAATATAACTTAGCTTCTTCGTGATCTCCTAATTTTTCATACATCTTTCCTATTAAATTACAGTAGTATTCACTTTTAGAGTTTATTTCAAATGCCTTTTTATAATATCCTAATGCATTTAAATATCTACTATATCTTTCATAGTAATGACCTAATGAATAATAATTAGCAGCATCATCAGGGTTATTTTTAATAATTTTAATATACTCTGTTACTTCTTTTTCTATCTTATTATCTTCTAGTTTTTCTGCTTGATTATTATAAATGGAGGCTTTAGCATATTCTCCAAGCTTTTTATAAGTATCTCCTATACGCCTACAATAATACTCATTACTAGAATCTAGCTCAAATGCTTTCTTGTAATATTTTAATGCAAAAGCATAATCCTTATTCTTATTATAGTAATTAGCAATCCATTCATATGCTTTTATGTTATTTGAATCTGCCTCAATTATTTTTAAATATTTATTTAAAATCTCATCCATTTTTACACCTCCAATATCTATAAATCTCTGAAAAAACTTCATACTATATTGTTAATTATTCTCCTATAATAACAGTATCCTTTTTCGATATCCCAACTTATATTTTCACTTATTGTTGGCACATAAAAAGTTGAATAAACTGGAACTACTACTCTAGTTCCATCTCCCCCACATAATGTACAGCCACCATCTCCACCTTTATAGAAACATTCATCATCTACAAGCTCATACATATATGAATCATATAAAATATGTAATCCAAACATATTAGGTGAATATAAAATATCGTTGTTTTCATTAATAGTTCCTATTGAATAAATGGCACTTAGTTCTTCCTTTAATGAATCTCCCCATCTATATAAAGTTCTCTTTCCCCCTCCGCAAATATACTCATATTCATCTTCTGTTGGAATTGTAAATATTGTGTTCTTTAATTCTTCTCTAAATTCTTTGTATGTATTATATTTTCTAACACTATGTAAATCTCTTTCTACAATCATTGGTTTTATGCTAGTTTTGCGAACTGGAGATGTAGAAATATCAATATACTCTGATAGCTCATTTAATCGTTCTTCGAAAGTTTGATCCATTTCATAGTTTTCTAACTCTTCATTCATTTCTTCAATTAATTCTTTAGCTGCATCCACATCATTTTTAGCTTTTGCTTCCTTAATCTGCTCTTCATAATCCTCTTTCATTTCTTCATATGTTTCTTTGTAGTATTCAATTTCCTCTTTAAAGTCTTCCTCTAAATCTTTTATTAAATTTTCTCCCATTTTTCATGTATTGCTGTCCCATCCTAATGTAACCTCTAAACATCCAGGTATAAATACAAATTCTGAATCTTCATATTCCAGAATTACAGTTTCTACACTCATATTATTTGCAGAAAATTCTTCAACCTTTTTTATTGAAAATGGCAGTTTCCTCTCATTTATTATGTCAGTAATAACATTAATTTTATATTCCTTACAGGAGCTATTCCAATTTTCTAAATATAATTTTTCCTCAATAACCCTCTCCATCTCCTCCTATTTTATAATCTTATTCCATTTGAAATATCTAAAATAAAAAATAAGGAGTGATAAATAATTATTTCAGAAAGCTAGAAAAATAGCAGTAACACAACTTAACTATATTTTCTTACTGACAAGTTTAATTTTTAAAGTTCTCTTATACAATTATTCACCACTTTTTAATTTTATATATTTAACAAATCTAAAATATATATGTTAAAATTTGAAATCCACATCAAAATTACATAGTACATAGATAAATTATGCACAAATTATTTTGCAATATATATAATTAAATTTATATATAATCACTATTTCATATTCTTCATAATGAAAATAAAACGATGTTCTAAGCTTTCTACATAGCCCTTCTCTTCTATTTCATTCTGTAATATGCATAATCTTTCAAAGCAAGAGTCTACAGAAAAATTAGGAAATTCCCATTCTATTACTTTAGCAAAATATACAATCGCTCCAATATCAAAAAAACGCAGATATGGATAATACTCATCTTTAAATAGCACTTCAAATCCTAGTTCCTTAAGCTTCTCTACTTCATGTGACAAATCAAATTTAGGAAATTGTGTTCTAAAGTTTCTTATAAGTTTTTCTGATAAAATCCTATTATTCTTTCCTCCTACTTGTTGAGAAATAAATAATCCACTAGGCTTTAATACTCTCTTTATTTCGCTTATACTATAGGCTTCATGTCTATTAATAACTATGTCAAAAGAATTATCTTCATAAGGTATATGATTATCATCAACTACTTGTCTTACACATATTCCTAATGGTTCTAATTTTTCTTTGCATAAGTCTACATTTGGCTGCCATGCTTCAGTAACAGATGTAATGTTATATGGATGGTTTAGTGATAATAAAAACTCTCCTCCACCAGTACCCATATCAAGTAAACTTTTATTAGGCTTTAAATATTTAAGAACTATGTCCTTATAATTCCAAGGTATTTTTTCATCTTCCCACCTATTATTAAGATGCGAAAAATCCCATCCTTCAAAACCAGCTTTCTCTTCTTCTTCCCATTGTTTTCTTAATTTATTTTCATTCATAATTACTGCTCCTTTTCATAAATAATATTAATGAAATTGGTGCAATAAATATTGACAGCTAATTTTTATACTTGGTACATATGCCGTCTTTATTGCACCAAGCAGTTACCTCGCTCCATCCTCATAAGAGTTCACTTCCTTCCAAGCTTTATAAGTATTACTTATTGTAATAGCTCATTTCTATAAAATTATTATACTATATTTTTAAAAATATGAAGAATCTTTCTTGTTTCACTTTCTAACTAAAGCAATACTAATTTAAAATCTTGTGCATATTAAAAAATAATAAACAAAAATAGGATAAATAATTGTGACATAAACATCTATTTTTCTAGTTTTATGAAGCAATTATTTATCCTATTTTTTGTTTTTACTATTTTTAACCAGTAGAAAAAGTTAAATTTTTCTTATATAGCTCTAAAAATTCATATCTAAAGCTTTCATTTTCTAGCTTATTTTTAAATCTATTTAGATAAACTTCATAGTCCCATTTTTTTCTTTTATAATAATAATCCTTTGAAATATTGTAAAAATCCTTTGGAAAATATAGATTTATATAAAGGATTTCTTTTTCTTCATCTTTTAATTGACTAATATTTTCATATCCATTAATTCCAATTAACATTTTATCTATATCAAAAGCTGTATTCTTAATTGATTTTAAAATAAAATCACAAATATCCATTACTCTTAAATCCAATGTCATAAAATCAAAATCTATTATATTTATTTCTTGTTTCTTTGTTAAAAAATTATGATATGCTAAATCATTATGACAAAGAACAACTGTATCTCCACTGTTTCTTAACTGCTCATACTTACTGTTATTGAGCTTTTCCTTTGCATCTAATATATCTTTTAAATAATTATCTACATTATTAATAAATAACTCATCAAATTGATTTTTATATTTATATTCCTTAACTATACTTTTTATTTTGCTAAGATCATCATAAGCCTTTTGAAATTTATCTTTTAGAGATATATCTAAAAAGTCTTTACTATATTTATTTTTCAAATGTTCTCTAAGTCCTTTTGATGCTTTATGCATTAAAGCTATATTTTCTGCACATAGACTAATTTCTACTGGATTAGAAAACCCCACTTCTCTTCCATCTAAAATGTCCATAACAATATATAATTCATCATTCCATTTTTTATAAGCAAGTCCATCTTTTAATTTATTATAGCTTATAACATTTTTATAAGTTCTTTTTATATAATCTAAAGATTCGCTTATTATCTCCAGTCTATCAACACCATAGTCTACTCTCTTTAAAATCTTATTTCCATCATTGGTTGATATTAAAAATACCTTTCTAAGTGGAACAATATCATTTACTTCAATCCCTAATTCATTAAAAAATTCCAAACTTAAATCATACTTACATAAAGAATTTTTTTCAGGATATCTAGTTTTATTCATTCTCACCCTCCTAACAAAGTGGCATACTTTAACTTATTTTTATTCATATTTCATGCTCTTTTCTAATTCTAATAAAATATCTTCTTCTGTTTTTTCTTTTTTCCCATATTTATATCTTTCCCAGCACTTTAGAAAGTCTTTAGGGTAACTGCAAAGCCCTTTTAAGTAGTCAATACTGTTTAAAGATAAATGGGCTGAATGTACAAATGTATTTATTATTTCCTCCTTATCTATATTTTCTTGCCTTCTTTGTAATCTCTTAATGTATTTATAAAGATCCTCTTCAACTAGGTTATAAGATATTCCCTTTAAAGTTCCTATTTCAAATATACTCTTATTACTAATAACTCCATGAGTACTATCTTCACTATTTGTTTTTTCTAGAAATCTTAAGTTTCCAGAATCAGCTCTGCCAATGCATATTTCCTCTCTGTTCATGCTACGTTCTATAACTCCTAAATAGCCATGTTTATAAATATAATCTATTGCTTCTTCCCCTTTTTGAAGCATCATTTTCCCATCTAATAAAATTATTTTATCAACATCATTTTTTAAATCTTTATTTATTATCCTCTCATAATCTTTTTTCAGTTTTTTTATTTGTACCTTAAACCCTTCTACTTCCTTGCCTATATTACTCCCAAGTCTATTTAATCCACTAAGCCTACAACCCATAAGTTTTTTATGAACTTCTACCATTAAATTTACTTGGGAAATAACATCTCTTTTGCTTATATTTCTATTTGAGCTAAAGTAGTTTCCAACTACTAATATATCTCTATCTTTTAAATAATTTTTTATTGATAACTCATCTATTTTAATCCTCCTCCTTTACGTTAAATTTCAAAACATAAAATCCAATATTAAAAATAATTATCAATAAACTTTTCTCTCTCTTCACAATCTTCTAAATATCTTTGTAACTTGTTCATAAAAACCTCTTGAGTCCAAGGTTGCTGCTCCCAATATACTTGAATTCCTATTTGCCAAAATGTTTGAGGAAAACGCATAAATTCTCTAATAAGTGGAATCTCATACTTATTAACTTCAATATTTTGATTATAGGAATCTAAAACTATATTCGCCTTTTCTTTTTCCCATTTTCCATCTTTCATAGCTCTTATTAAAATTGATGATAAATCATGTAAGTGAGAATCTAATATACAATAGTCGAAATCTATAATATTTAAATTTCCATTATCATCTACAAGTATATTATGATGTGCATAATCGTGATGACAAAATCCTCTATTAAAAACTTCCTTTTCCATTACCTTAATATAATTATTTTCTTTAAGTCCTAAAATGCTCCTATCTGCCCTTTTTATTTCTTCTTCTATATTTTCTAAATAAAATAAATCAAAATCTGATTTATATGCTTTTTGATTTATTCTATTTTTAAAATCTAATACTTCATTTTTTCTAGTTTCAAAAACTGTTTCCCAAGAAAACCAGCCTATTCTTGGCTTCATGGTATTTTTTAATGTAAATCCTCTACTACAAATATGAAGCTCAGAAAGCTTATAGGATGCCTTTGCTAATTCAATTGGATTATCATAATTACTGACTCTTGAAGGAATCCATTTAGTTAGATAAACAAATTTTCCATCCATATAACCATAGTCTTCACCTTGCTTATTTTTAATAAAGCTTGGAATATTCTTAAACCCATTTCTTTGTAAATGCTTCATTGCTGATAAAATAAAATAAAAGTGTGAGAATTCATACTTAATTACTTTTAAAGAAAATCCCTCATCTTTAGTAAGAATCTTATAACTGTTTTTAACCTTTTCTACCTCTTCCACCTTTAAATTATAATTTTCTTCAATGTAATTTTTTATGGCAAATATCTCTTTTTTATTCTCCATAAACCTTCCTACTAACCATTGTTCTTTTTATTATATGAGAATAAATTTTTATTGTGATTTAGTTTATATCTACTTATCACAAAATAAAAAAAAGTTAATATTCTATACTATATATGTATTTATTGGGGTGTTAATATGAAAATTGCCTTAGATGCACGTGGTGCCACCTTATATCAAGGAACTGGCATTGGTACCTATACTAATAATCTTATATCTGAAATGCTTTCAATTGGTTCTGAAGATGAATTCACCTTATTTTGCTCAGGAAAATTCAATGAAAATTTTAAGAAAGGTAATTCTAAAATAATATATTCATCAGGAAAACATGGTGGTTTTTATGAAAAATATTACATTCCAAGTCAGTTGAAAGAAAGTAATATTAATTTATATCATATTCCCCAAAATGGAATAGGTTTTGATTTTGATACAAGTATGCCAACATTTGTTACAATACATGATTTAATCCCTTATATAATGCCTGAAACTGTTGGCAAAAAATATTTAGAACGTTTTTTACGTGATATGCCAAATATAATCTCTAATTCTTCTGGTATTCTAACAGTTTCTGAATACTCAAAAAAAGATATACTAAAATTTTTTAGTTTATATCCAGAAGATAAAATATTTGTAACACCTCTAGCTGCAAATAATAACTTTAGACCTATTAATAAAGATATTTGCAAAGCTTATGTTAAAGATAACTTTGGAATAACAGATCCTTATATTTTATATATGGGAGGATTTAGCTCTAGAAAAAATGTTTTAGGCTTAATTAAAGCCTTTAGTTATGTATATAAAGATTTTAATACTCCTTATAAATTGCTTCTTATTGGTTCATTAAAAGATGAAGGAGAAAAACTATTTGAACTTGTTAAAGAAAATAATTTATCCGATAAAATTATTTTTTGTGGATATGTAGATGATGCTGCACTACCAACCTTATATAGTGGCGCTTCTGCTTTTGTCTATCCATCACTTTATGAAGGTTTTGGACTACCTCCATTAGAGGCTATGAGCTGCAAATGCCCTGTTATAACTTCAAATTTAACCTCAATTCCTGAAGTTACAGGAAATAATGCAATTTTAATAAATCCTTATGAAGAAGATGAACTGAAAAATGCTTTAGTCACTCTATTAAATAACGAATCCTTACAGATTGAACTAAGTGAGAAAGGCTATATTAGAAGTAAGGATTTTACTTGGAAGGAAACAGCTAGAAAAACCCTTAATGCTTATAAGAGCATATTGCAAACTTAATCTAACTCCTTGTACTAGTTAAAAATAGTCAAATCTAAAAATAGGATAAATACTTGTTTCATAAAGCTAGAAAAATAGAAGTAAGACTTCCAATTATTTAAAGTTGCACCAAAAAAGTTTGCTCCTAAAATAATATATACGTAAAATGTACCTTTTTAAAGGATTGTATAAATCTTATAACCTTGCTTTAGGACAAACATATTTGAACAACTTTAAATAAAGAAAGACTAACTTCTATTTTTCAATGTTTATTGCACAAGTAGTTATTCTATTTTGATTTTATCACTTCTTTAACTAGCACAAGATATTTATATATTAAAAATCAATAAAGGTCTGTGTCATTAAGATTTTTTCTTCAATATATTGTGCTTATAAATAATTCACAAATGTTATATATTGAAGTTTTTTCTTAATGCTACAAACCTTTTTCTTTTAACTTCTAAGTTCTTTTTTTACTTCCAAATATTTATCATAATCTTCACATTCTAATACTTTATCTTCTATATTGCTTAAAACAATTAAAGGACTCTTTCCTACAAAGTTTTTTAATTGCTCTTCAATTTCTTTATTTTTATAAGTGTATAAATAGCTTGAAAAAAAATAACCATTTTTTACATACTTAATTGTGTCTTTATTACTAGTCATTACATAAGTAATAAATTTCTCAATTAGCTGACTATTGCTACTACCTTGATTTAATACAACTAGATTATCTCCTTCTCCTGCAAAGAATTTATTAGTTCCAGGTTCACTACTTGGAACATTTCCTGCACTCCACTCACATGGTTCTTCTATTGCTGTTATTTCTTTAATTGCATTTATAGATGATATTCTAGCTAAAAATGCTCCTCCATCTTCAAGATTTAAAATATTATTATCTTTCAATTCTTTAATCTTATTATTTATCTCTTCTTTTATATCCTTTATTTCTTTATCTTTTTCTAGGTTTTGCATGGTAAGAAGATCTAATAGGTCTTCATAATCTTGACCTGTTGCATTTATTATTCTAATTTTCCCACCACTTTTTTCATAAACATCCTTACCGATTGTTATTACATCTTTCCATGTATTCATATCTTCTCTAGAATATCCATATTCTTTTAACATATCTTCTCTAACATAAAGGGCCAACGGTCTTGAAGTTAAAGGTATACCAACCACTTTATCATCGTGCATAACTTGATTTACTCTATATTTTGAAAAATTTTTATTATAAGTATTTAAAATTTCAGTTTCTTCATCATAATATTGCATATTACTAATATCTAACTTTTCAAAATTATATCTGTCTATTTGAACTATGTTATATTGATTTACTTTATTTGGTTCTTTTATAGCATCTTCTATTTGCTTATAACTATCCATTTTAGATATTTTAACAGTAGTTTTATCATTTAATTCCATAAAATTATTTGCACATTTAACTAAATAGTCATAAGAACTATCACTTACTAAGATTTCTATTGAACCTCTAATTCTTTGCTCTCTTATAGGTTGAAATAAATTAATACTTACTATAACTATTACTAAAGTTATAAATACAGCAATAGCATATTTAATTTTATTCTTCATAATTACACCTTTGCCTTATTTTTATTTTCATATTTTATAAATAACATTGCAAATATTATTGCAAATATTCCACATAATAATTTTACAGCTATATAGATGTGTAAACTCTCTGGAGAAACACTTGACACATAACCCATTTGACCACCAAATACATAAGCTCCTCCAACAGAGAAAGCTGTACAAATTATTTTACCATTATCATCTAATTTATCATAATCTGCAAATATAACTATAGCTGATGCTAAGCTTCCTATTAATGCAGTTATTGAATTTATATTAATACTAATTTTTTTACTTAATACCTCTAAAAATTTACTTAAAGACATTTTAATAACCTCAAGCATTACATATGCACCACCAAGAAAAATTGCTATTTTCCCAACTATAGTTAGTACTTCACTAAGTGGCATTAAGTTATCAAGCAAAGTTATTCCACATATTGATTTAATTCCTTGAATAATAAGTCCTAAAACACTTATAAATGTTATCCCTTTACCTATGCACCTAAATATAAATATAATTTTAGATGTAGCAAAAATTATCCCAATAGCCAATAATATGGCTATTATAATAACTGGTATCAAATTATATACCAGTGAAACTATTGGAACATTTAGCATAAAGCCACCTATTAAAAGACCTATTGGCATTGTTATAATACCACATAGGATTCCCTTAAATAGTATCTCTAAATTTTCTTTTTTTACTAAGCCAATTGAAAGTGGTAATGTGAAACTAATAGTACATCCTAGAATAGATGCCATTAAAATTCCTGAAAACTGCCCCATTTCAACAGATGAAGCTAAATCTTTAGATAAATTAAAGCCACCCATGTCAATAGCTATTAAGCTACCTGCAAATATAGACGCATCTAATGATACCTTTCTAGCCACTGGTACTAATACTTCATTTAAAATTTTTGAAAAAAATGGAGTAAGTGACAATATTCCAATCATAGATATACCTAAAGCTCCCATTGTCTTTATTCCATTGGCGAAGACTTCTCCAAGCTTTAATCTATTTCCTTCTATATAGTCAATAGCACCTATTAAAAAAAATACAGCGACTATATATAATACTATATTACCCATACAACCCCCTATAAGTTACTTAACATAACGCATTTGACGTATTAGCTAGTATTCATAAAATAAAAACATAGATATATTCTTTAATAAGTATAACATAAAAAGCCCCCTTTAAAAGAGGACTTTTTATTTTAACAAATTTCACTTATAGTAGTTCTATCAGCCAATAATTTATATGAATATAAACTTAGCTTAAATCTAAGCTTCGTCACACTCACTTCTTGAATTAGATCCATTACTTCTTCCTTGTCCTTGAACTCCAATACATTTTCCTTCATAGCAAGATGCAGTAATTGGTTCATATCTGATTGTAATATTATCTTTAAAGATTTTTAACATATATTTTTGATTTGGACATAAAGGTCCTAATAAAAATTGTCCGAATTGATCTGTAAAAGTGTGAGTTAATGGAACAATTCCTTTTCCGCAATTAGTAACTTGTAATAATTTAACTACAGCATCAGCCACTGGATTGCCACATTCATCTAATACTGTTCCATATATAACACTTCTTCTTTCCTTACTGATTCTGATGACTGCATCAATTTGTTCATTTTCTCTAGGACTTATAGAACATACACTTACTCTTCCGCTCATTATTTTTACCTCCAAAAGTTATTTATGATATAAAATATGAATCTAGTATGCTTTTGGTGAATCTTTAAACTTAATTAAAATAACAAGCTCTAAATTTATTTAATTTCTAACCAAAATTATATGCTCTTTCTCCACTTCCGATAAGGCTTCAAACACTCTTATTATATTTTTGTCCTTAACTTCATTTTTATATTTATTATAATAAGCCACTGCATGCTCCTCTTTTTGCTTGGCTAATTCTAACAATGAATTATCACTGTTATATCTAGCATAACTTATTTTATTTAAAACTGGTGTCTTATCAAATCCACCTAATCTAGAATGAACCTTTGAATGAAATATTTCAACTTTAGCTAAACTTTTAAATAAGTTTGATACTTCCGTACTTTTTGCCATATTAGCTGCTGTATTATAAAAGTCCCCATTAAAAATTTCTAATTTTACCGCATGATCTAATATTTTCAAAGTATCTTCATCAAGCAAATTGCTATCAACTTCAATAATATTATTTTCTTCATTTAAATATTTTTTACTAGCTCCACAAAATGGACAATAAATAATGTTATCTATATAATTTTTATTACTAAAAGCATGTTCATTAAAATTATAGTTATTTTCATTTATCTCCATTCCACAAATTTCACATTTCAAATAACTCACCGCCTTAAAAATCTATATATATTTTAACACAAGTTTGTTAAACTTTTAATTATTTTGTAAATATAAGTTATCATTAAAAATTTATAATTGATAATGTAAAATGAAAATTGGAATCTTTTCATGATTTCTTAAATTATATGGATATTATTTATTATAATACTGACTTATATTTTGTCTTCTCTAATTTTAAAAATTCTCACCACAGTCATTGACTTTCACACAATATAATTTCCTAAAGAATAAAAAAAGAATATATGTTTATATATAATCACTTTCACTTTTTAAGCAATTATAAAAACATATATTCTCATTTATATTAATTTTAAAAGCAACTTGGCATATTTAATAGTTCTTTTATTGTTTTTCCTCTAATTGAACTGATAAATCAACTGTCTTCTTATCTCTTATTACTTGTATTTTCATAGTGTCTCCAGCACTTTTTGTTTCTTTTACTGCTTTTAATTCATCAAATGTTTTAACACTCTTTCCATCACATTTAACAATTACATCTCCAACTTTAACTCCACCTTTTTCAGCTGGTGAAAATTCATCAACAGCTGCTACGTATACACCTTCTGTTAAATCATATTTCTTGGCAAGATCACTGTCAATTACTCTTATTTGAATTCCTAAATTTAATATAGGCTTTGATAAAGACTCTATTTTGTTCTTAACTTCGTTAATAGGAATTGCAAATCCTATACCTTCTACACTGGTTCCTCCTACTTGAGTACCTATCTTCATAGAGTTTATTCCTATAACTTGACCTTTTGCATTTACTAATGGTCCACCACTATTACCAGGATTAATAGCAGCATCTGTTTGGATTAGATTTACACTTGTTCCATTTTCTCCTTGTATAGTTCTGTTACTACCACTTATAACTCCTTTAGTAAGAGTTTGAGCAAAGTTCTTTGAAAGTGGTGTACCTATTGCTATAACTTCTGCTCCTGGATATACTTCATCAGAATCTCCAAGCTCTGCAACTGCTGGTATTTTAGTCCCATCTGCTAGTTTTAACATTGCTATATCTTTATCTTGATCATAGTTTACTACTTTAGCTTTAACATCTGTTTGATCGCTTAAAGTAACTGTAACCTCACTTGCTCCTGATATTACATGATAATTAGTTAAAACATATCCTTCTTCATTTATAATAAATCCTGATCCTATTCCTTGAACCTCTTGTGTTCCTCCAAATACATTACTTTCTAATCCTTTAGTTGAAACAATAACTACGGCTGGTGCTACTTTATTAAATGCATCAGCAGCTGACATTGCATCTGATGTACTTTCTGTAAAAGATTGTGGTATATAACTTGTTATTGGCATATTATTATTTATCTTATTATTTTTCATTAATTTATATGTAACTCCACTTCCAAAGAGTCCACCTATCATTGCAATGACTAAGCCTCCAGCTATTGTTCCTATGACCTTTCCTGCTCTTCTCTTTTTCTTTGGTTCATTATAATTATTTCCATTATTAAAACAGCTTTCCCATGCAACTTGTTGTCCTTCTTCATTTACTGGTGCTGATTCTACATCAATATAATTCCTGTTATTATCATTGTTATTCATAAAAATCTCCTCCTACTTATCAATCACTAATTTATTCTAATAGCAATTAAATTATGTATTGCATATAAATTTTTAATACTTTAAAAATCATTTATAATTTCAACTTATCTTATGCTATTAGTATAGAAGTAGTATGTGTCAAACTAATGACAAAAATATATAAATTATAATATATCTCTGCAAATTAAATTGAGTCATTTAAAAAGGTCTTCTCCTAATATTATAGACTAAAAACCATTTTTATTAATGACTCAATATTTTAAATTCTTTATACTATTCTTGATATTTATTGATATTTTTAACATTTATTGAATATGGAAAATTTAACAAACTATTGTAATTTATTTATTTTTTTTGCATCTTTTATTACACTATTTATTCCAGTAATAATGGCTTCATAATTAGTAACTGAATATGGTTCTTCATTATTATCCAATTTATACACTTTTGTAAAATTAGGATCTCCTATTTTCTCTAAAGGAGAACTGTCCTCTTTTCCAATTATATATAACGGTTTTTGTATCAGCATTGATTCACTTTGACTTTTAGAACTGCAATTATATAGATTATATAGTTCATTACTTATAGCTTCTCTATAATTTTTTTTATTTTTTAATGCATTATATTCTTCTAGTTCTGTTCCACTTAAGTCTTGTTCAAATGTAGTATTTCTAATAGTTAAATTAAATTTACTTAAAAGTGATGTAAGTGAAAAATTAGCTCCTATAGTCTCAATCTTACTTCTTATATAATACTTTCTTATCTGACTTTTAATTTGTTGATCTGATAGCCTTTCTTCTTCTATTGGATTTATAAGTACTAGTCCTGCAACAGACTTTGGATATAATTTTTCAAAATTAGTTGCTACTAAGCTTCCATATTGTTCGCTAACCATAATATATGGTTCTGGCGCTCCAGCTTTTCTGAGCAGTGACTTAAGATCTTTCGCTTGATCCTCTGGAGTTCTAATCTCTCCACCATCATTAAAACCATAACCTCTTCTATTATATGTAAAAGTCGTAACTCCCTTATTTTCTTCTAGATTTTTACAAACATTATCCCATTGATACATATCTGCTCCAAGTGATCCATCAAATACTATAGTATACTCACCATTTCCTTTTATTTTATATTCCATTTTCTTCCCATCAATTCTGACATACTTAAACCTTGACTTTAGTCTTTGATTATCTATAAAGTTTGTCATTAATTGTATAGCAAATCCTAAAACTAATAATGCTGCTAAAACAGCTATACATATTTTTAATATTTTAAGCATGCTAATTTTTTCTTTTTCTACTTTATATATTCCATTAGAATGTGATAACCACTTCATATTAACTCCTAACTTCAAATTTAAAATATTTTTATGAAAATACCAATTAAATATCCCCTAATTTTAAATTAGGCTTAGCATTAATATCTAAGTCAGATATTAATCCCTCTTCATAGTTAAAGAACGCTGCACTACCTATCATAGCTGCATTATCTGTGCACAATATAGGTGACGGAAATAAAATTTCTATTCCCCTTTTAGCACCTTCAGTTTTAAGCGTCTCCCTAAGACATGAGTTAGATGCAACTCCTCCTGCTACAGCTATTTTATCTACACCTCTTCTTTCACAAGTTAGAAATACATTATTCTTCAAAACATCTACAATCGCCTTTTGAAAAGATGCTGCTACGTCAGCCTTATTTACTTCTGTGTCTTTCATTTTAGCTTTATTTAAATAGTTTAAAACAGCAGATTTAACTCCACTAAATGAAAAATCTAAAGTGTTATCGTGGAACTTAGCTCTTGGAAATTCTATTGAATCTGGATTCCCTTCCTTTGCTAGTTTATCTATTTTAGGTCCTCCTGGATATCCAAGTCCTAAAGCCCTAGCCACTTTATCATAGGCTTCTCCTGCTGCATCATCTCTAGTTTGACCTATAACTTCAAATTCCCTATAGCCCTTAACATACACTATAAATGTATGTCCTCCAGATACTACTAAAGATACAAATGGTGGTTTTAAATCTTTATGCTCTATAAAGTTAGCTGAAATATGTCCTTGAATGTGATTAACACCTATTAATGGTTTATTTGCTCCAAGTGCAAGCCCCTTAGCATACTGAAGTCCAACTAAAAGTGCCCCTACAAGGCCTGGTCCATAAGTAACTCCTATTCCGTCAATATCTTTTAATGTTACTTCCGCTTCCTCCAGGGCTGCTTTTACTACGCTATCAACTACCTCAATATGCATTCTTGAAGCAACTTCTGGAACTACTCCACCAAATTTTTTATGTGTATCTATTTGTGAAGCTATTACATTAGATAAAACTTCTCTACCATTTACAACAACTGCTGCAGAGGTTTCATCACAGCTTGATTCTATTGCTAATATAATTTTTTTATTCATACTATTACCTCTTTATATATTAAATTATTCTTCAATAACAATTTATATTTTTTTGTTAATTATCCAAATATTATGCTTTCTTTATAGAATATCCCTTAATATAATATTTAAAAATTAAACAAAATACTCCCAAATATTATACTTTATATATAGAATATTATCAATTTAATGTACTTATATTAATGTGTTCTTAATATATAATTAATAATAAATAAAGATATTAATCAATAAATTAACGTGTTGTGCTAGTAATATTTATGCTGTATATTTAGTTATGTAAAACTGAATTTATTTCAGTTAAAATGCAAACAAGGAGATTTTAAATGTCTAATTACGCAAAGGTTATTGTTTCTGGATCACCTATTACAAAATCCAATTTTAAACTACACAATTTAAATGGACGTGCTATTCTTCCAGATAGTTCTGGTAAGTATCATGATCGATATGCCCTTTATGAACAAGAAATAGCACTGCTTGCAAGAAGCCAAAATCCTGATATTGTGTTTTCTGAAAGTTTAATCGCTTTACTAAAAGTTTATTATAAAAGTGAAAAAAGGCATCCTGACACTATTAACATAACAAAAAGCATATTTGATGGCATAGAAAAAAGTGGGCTAATAGTTAATGACGCTCAGATTACTAAGATATTTACTGAAGAATATTATGATAAAGAAAATCCAAGATTTGAATTGGAGCTATTTGCTGAAAGTCAATACGACTTTAGTTATAATATTAAACCCAAAAGCAAGTCTACGTGTCCAAAATTATATTCTCCAATAAAGAGTAATTTATTCACTAGTAAATCCCAAACAAAGTCTTCTTCATCTAAATCAACTTCAGCTGTAAAAACCAAAGGTCAAATATGCAGTATTTGTAAGAAAGCTGTTGATATTAATGATTCATTAAAAGCAGATGGAGGAAAAACATTAATATGTAAAAAATGCTTTAATAAATTATTTTAATTAAACTCTGATTTTATGTAATACTATTTTTTAATTGATCTATAAAAAATTAATTCTCAAAAAATTATTTTTAAAGGAAGATTTAAATGAATATAAATTTTGATATTATCTTTTTGGGTGACAGCCTCACATCTGGCTATGGTGTTTCTAAAGAAAATTCTTGGGTTTTTAAACTTACACAATATTTATCTTGTAAATCCATTAATAAAGGATGTAACGGAGATACAACACCATCTATGCTCACTAGATATTATAATGATGTAATAGCTAATTCACCATCTATAATATTTATAATGTGTGGAACTAATGATCTTTTACTTGGAAGATCAGTTACTTCAATAATTTCTAATATTGAAGTAATGATTAAGGATGCAATAAATATAAATTCTAAAATAATCATAGGTATTCCACCTGCTATAATTGGTAGTTTAGCAAATAAGTTATTCTCACCATCACCATTTTATAATTATGCAGAAAAAGAAATTATTAAATTAAAGGATAGCCTTATAGACCTATGTAAAAAATATAATTTATACTACATAAATTTTTATGATATTACATTAGATAAAGAAGATATCTATTTAGATGGACTTCATTTAAATAGCTTAGGACATGATTTAATGTATAACTCAGCACTTAAAACATTCAATAATATATATAATAAAAATAGTCAAAACTAGAATATCTTTTTTCTAGTTTTGACTATCCTACATTAATATATATATTTTTTAATATAATCTGCTGCCTTTATTCCACAATCTATTCCATCTGTTTCATCCATATGTAATGCCGCTTCTCCATATATAATATTGCCACAAGCAAATATTCCATCAATAGATGTTTGGTATCCGTTTATTTCCGGTCCTTGAGTTTCACTATTCATATTAACTTTTAATTTATTTAATATATCATTTTCTGGAACGAAACCTACTGTTAATAATAAAGAGTCACATTCTTTTTCTATAGTTTCATTAGTTTTTAAATTCATTATTCTAACTTTATTAATTCTAGCTATGCCCTGAACTTCAACAACTTCAGAATTTTCAATTATAGGTATATCAAATCCATCAATAATATTATTGATTTCCATATCAGTAATGTTATTAAAATCATTGTCCAATATTACCGCTTCCACTTTTCCACCTTCAATAATTAACCTTCTAGCTAATATAAATCCCCATTTATTTTTGGCAACTATTATGGTATTTTTCCCTGGCATATATCCTTCTAAGTTGATTTGCCTGTGAGCTTCACCTACAGTAAAAATTCCTGTTAATCCATTAGTTGGAATCTTAACATATCCAGCATATTTCTCTATAGCTCCCATAGAAAATATTATAGCTCCTGCTGTTACCTCTTTAACTCCTTCATTTGAATTTACATAAGTAACTGTTTTATCTCTAGATACATCTAAAACATCTGTATTTAAAAGAAGTTTTATATCTGTTTTTTCTAATTCATCCTCTATAAAGTCAATATACTCTGGTCCTGTAACCTTTGTTCCTAAGAATTTTTCCCCAAATCCATTGTGAATGCATTGGTTAATAAGACCGCCAACAATATTTCCTCTTTCAATTACAAGTATATCTTTTATTCCTGCTTTTTTTGCGCCTAAAGCAGCTGTCATTCCAGATATCCCTGCTCCTATAATAATCAAATCATAACTTGGCATTTTTTGTCCTCCATATATTAAAATCCTTATATTTAATATTTAGGCATATGAAAGAAAATAACAAGTCCAAAATGTCATGATTATTTTTAATCAGGCAAGGAAATAAATTGATTTCATATCTATGCCTATTAGGGCAATTTGCTGACACAGCATGGTGGAAAATAGGCCTGGCAGATGAACTTGTTATTTTTTTGATTATGCCTTAAACTTAACTGAATAAAATTCCATATATACTTTAAGTATCCTGTATTTACATATATAATATATAGTATATAATATTATTTTATAATTAAGAGGTGATAACTATGAAATTTATTCCTATAATATTATACTTTGTTGGTGTTATTGGGATAGCCATATCAATTGTATTAATATTGCATGCTATAAAATCAAATAAAAAGCCTTTTAATATTGCAATATCTATTATCTTAATATTATCACTAGTATTTTTATCTGGTGGAACTATTTTTTTATTGATGAACAAATCTACCCCTGCAACAGCTGCTCAAATAGAAGCCAATGCAGAGCCTGAACCTATTGAAACTAAAAGTCCATCTTATGATGATTTATCTTTTAGTTATAAATTTAGTTCCCCAGATAATATTGTTAAGAAAAGTGCTACCATTACACTTAGAAATAGTTCAAATAGCATATTTTCTGGTAAAGTTAATCTTAATTTTTTAAACTCATCTAATGAGGTAACTAATTCTTTAGAAATTCCAGTAAAAAATTTGATGCCTCATACATACTATGAACCTAAAGCTACTATAAACTCAGATGCTCAAGATGTTAACTACAACTTTGTTGGAAGTTTTAGTGAATCTGTTAATTTAGATGATTCTTCATATAAAGTAAACAAACTTATAGTTAGTGATGATTATATTCGATTTGATGTAACTTGCGAAGATACATCAAAAGAAAATCTTCAAAAAATATGTGATGAATTTAAAAACGAATATAATAGCGAACTTTGCGATGCTTTCTTAATTTATTTTTATGAAAATGGTAATTCAAAAAAAGATTTCACTAATGCAATAGCTGATTTTTACTCTAATAACATAAGTGATAAATCTAAGCTTTATCTATACTAGATCACGCGTTGTGCTAGTTAATAATAGTCAAAACAAAAATAGAATAAATAATTGTTTTATTAATTTTTTAACTAACACAACGGGTTAGATCCTATAATTTAATAATATGTTTTGATTTTTTCATATGTATAACTATGTCATACATATTAGCAATCTCACCAAAAGTGATATCTTCTTTAAGATTGTAATAATCTAAAGAGGTATCACTTATTAAAATTATTACACCTTTTTTATATAAAAGTCTTATTTCTTCCAATATATCTGAATTATTATTAAAGAGTTTAACTCCTGAGTTTAAAAATAATATTTCTCTTGGTATATTATCACATTCATTTAAAACTTCAAAGTACTCTTTCATTAATTCTTTTCCTAGTTCTCCCTCTCCAATCTTATCTGAGGTAACCAATATAGAAAATATTTCATCTTCTGCCTCCATTTCAAGACAGCCTCTTTTTTCTAATCTAACTGAAAATCTGTTTTCTTCATCTTCTTCTACTTGATATCCTTGATGAGCAGCAATTCTAATTACATTTGAACGACCAAGTTCACTGCTAACAGTTACTATTGCTTCTCCTTCACCTATAGAATTAAAATATTTTTTTATTTGTCTTAATGTTTTTAAATAGGAAAGACCCTTACAATCTATTTCTTTCATGATTATAACTCCTTTTCTAAATTATATAGATATTTCACTAACCTTTACTCCATTATATTATTAGTTTTGTAAACTAATAATATAACATAAATACAAGTTCTGATTAATTTTCAAATTCTTAATTTTTATTTAATTATTTTGTAATAATAGTATACCACTTTATACTACATATTTGTTTGATTTATGAATTTATATATACTATAATCATAATGATTATATTGAATTGAGGTGAACCCATGAGTTCTTCTAACTCTAAACTAAATAATTTCTTTAAAAATAATATAACAAAAGATACTATATTAAGAGCAGTATTTTTTATAATTCCTGTAATTTCTATTGTAATCAAAGGTTACATACTACAAGGTTTTGTTTCAACTCAAAATCCATATGCCTTTGATTTTAGTGCTGGATATGCATCTGCAAATCCATTCCGATCATATTATTTAGCATTTGCCATAATATTTTTTAGCTTTTCACTTTTATTTAAAGGTAAAGGAAGAGTTATATATACATTTATTGTCGATGCTATTTTAACACTTATTATGCTAATTGATTTATGGTACTTTAGAGGTTTCTTAACAGTTCCATCTGTATTAGTATTGACTCAAACAGCTAATTTAGACAATATGTCTGGAAGTATCCTTTCAATGATAAGCAAATTAGATTTCTTATTTTTATTAGATTTTATAGTACTTGCTGTCTATGTATACTTAACTAGGAAATCTTATGATAAAAGTGGTAAAAGAGCTATTAAATCTTTTTTTTGCACTTTCATTCTTCCAATATTGTTTATAGCTTATGTTCCTTTTAATATACATATATTAAAAAATGAAAATGTAAAAAATGCTTATATATTCTCTAACTACGATCCAACAAATACAGCTAGATATTTTTCACCTGTTGGATATCATGTTTTTGATCTATATACAGTCTATCGTGATTCAAAACCTTATAAGCTAACAGATTCAGATATGGCTGATATAAATGAATTGTTTGAAACTAAAAAAGAAAACTTACCTGATAATGAGTACTTTGGTAAATCAAAAGGTAAAAATTTAATTTATATTCAAGTGGAATCTTTAGAAGATTTCGTTATAGGTCAAAAAGTAAATGGTAAAGAAATAACTCCTGTACTTAATAAATTAATTCAAACAGGACTATATTTCCCTAATACATTTGAACAAGTTAATGAAGGTACAAGTTCTGATGCTGATTTAATGATTAATACTTCTATGCTACCACTTAGAAGAGGCGGAACATTCTTTAGATATCCTTCTACAGAATATAATTCTATGCCAAAAATATTAGCTAATAATGGTTATTCAACAAGAGTAATCCATCCTGATAAAGGCTCATTTTGGAATTATCAAGCTGGTTTAACTCAAGGAATTGGCTTTCAAAAGTTTACTGACTATTTTTCATTTAATGTAGATGAAACTATAGGAATGGGAATTAGTGATAAGAATTATTTTGAGCAAGTAGTCCCTATGTTAAAAGAACAATCTGAACCTTTTTATGCTATGACAGTAACATTAACTAGTCATGGACCATTTGATATTCCACAAGAATATAGAGAACTTGGACTTGATTCTGAATTAGATAAAAGTGAACTTGGAGGCTATTTTGAAAGTATTCATTATACTGATAAACAAATAGGACATTTCTTAGAATTATTAGATAAGGAAGGTTTACTAGAAAATAGTGTTATCGCTATAATGGGTGATCATACTGGTGTACATAAGTATTATAACAACAGTATTGAAAACCTATCAAATAAAGAGGATTGGTATTTAGATGATGGAAACCCTACAGTTCCTTTTGTAATCTATGATCCATCATTTACAGAAGGAAAGACATTTGATTCATTATACGGTGGAGAAATTGATGTTATGCCAACATTGCTTTATCTACTTGGAATACCTAAAGAACAATATGAAAATACCTGTATAGGAAGAAACTTATTGAACACAAATAAATCATTTGCTGTAATAACTAATGGTGAACTTAAAGGTGGAGAAAACCTTACAGAACAAGAAAAAGATATATATAAAAAATCATTAGATATATCCGATAAAATGATACGTGCAAACTATATTCCCAAATAGACTTATGGCAAAGTCAGATTAATACGTTGTGCTAGTTAATAATAGTCAAAAACAAAAATAGAATAAATAATTGTTTCATTAATTTTTTAAATAGCACAACCGTAAAGATATTATTAAATTTACATAAATACTTTTATGTAAATTTAATATGATAACAAAAAAGACAGTACTAGATTTGCCTTTAGAAAAATCTAGTACTGTCTTGTAATTTTTTTAATTTTGAGTATACATTCCAAAAACTCTATATAAGCATCTTTTTCATATATTTATCTAAAAAAAGTCTGTTATAAATTTATTTTCCTGCTATAGAAAGTTCTTTTACTATTATAGATGGACACCCTATGCTACTCATTGGGAATTTTAAATCACTTCCGACTTCTTCTATGTCTTTTAATAGAGTAAAGAAATTACCAGCAACAGTAATTTGTTCTATTGGGAATGTCTTCTTTCCATTCTCTATCATAAAACCTTTAGCTGCTAGAGAGAAATCTCCTGTTACAGAACTAGCGCCTGCATGTAGTCCTGCAAAATCTGTAATTATAACGCCATCTTTTACTTCTTCACAAAGTTCTTCAAAAGATTTCTTTCCTGGTTCAATATAAAAGTTTGTAGAACTTACCCCAACTATTGATGCATATGAACCTTTAAATCCATTACCTGTAGTCTTAACCCCTGCTTTATTAGCAGTTTTCAAGTTATAAAGTAATGTATTTAATTTTCCCTTGCTAATGATTTCTTTTTTATAGGTAGCAACCCCCTCATCATCAAAAGCTGTTGTACCAAGTCCATCCTCTAAATGTGGATCATCAACTAATGTAACTATCTCTGATGCGATAATTTCTCCTTCTTTTCCTTTTAATAAAGATAAACCTTTTTGAGCTTGTTCTGCATTAAATATAGATGAAAATGTCCCAAGTAATGAAACCATAGCCTCATTATTTATAATAATCTTATATTTTCCTGATGGAATACTCTTTCCTCCAATTTTAGAAAGTGCCTCATCAAGTCCTTGCTTTGCAATTTCAGCTGGTTTAACATCACTAACTTTATGAGCCATAACATAACCCATTCCATCATACTTTTCATTATTATCCTCAACTATTGGTGCAACATATGCTGTAAGATCATTTCTTTCATTTCTTAAATTAAGTCCTTTTGAGTTTATTATTCCATAAGTTGATCTTCCAAATCCTATTCCACAACCTTGGAAGTTTACAACTTTATCACACTGCTTTTTACATTCCTTTTCCATTTCTAAAGCAAGTTTTATAAGTTCATCTGGCTTTATTCCCTCTAATTCTTTTTTATAACAATCAAGTTCTTTATATTCTTTATCACCTTCATATATAAATTGTACATCATCATTTTCCACAGCTAAAGCTGCACCTTTTGCATTTTTTACAAGAGTCTTTATTGCCTCTTCATCTAATATCTCAGTATATGAATAACCCATTTTACCATTAATCTTTCCTCTAAATGATAATCCAAATGCATTATTCAATTTATATTTTTCAACTTCGCCATCATAAATATTTATACTTAAACTTTCACCATCAGAATAATATATTTCATATTCATCAAAGCCTGAATTCTTAGCTTCTTTAAATAATTCTTCTTTAAATAATTCAAAATCCATATTATCTACCTCCCACTGTCATTTTCTTAACTCTAATCATTGGTTGACCTACATTAGTTGGTATACTTCCTGAAGATGCTCCACACATTCCTTGTGCTTGCTCTAAATTATCTCCGACCATATCTATATCCATAAGAACTTCACTACCTTTTCCAATAAGGCTAGCACCTCTTACAGGTTCTTTAATAACTCCATCCTTAACTAAGTATCCTTCTTGTACAGCAAAGTTAAATTCTCCAGTTACAGGGTTTACAGAACCCCCTCCTAGCTTTTTAGCATACAATCCATCTGAAATTGATTTTATTATATCATCTGGCTTATCAGTTCCAGCTGCTATATAAGTGTTAGTCATTCTTGAAGTAGGTTGATATTTATAATTTTGTCTTCTTGAGCTACCTGTAGCTTCCATATTCATACGTCTTCCATTTAATTTATCAATTAAATAGCTTTTTAAAATACCATTTTCAATTAGAACATTCTTTTGAGTTTTATTTCCTTCATCATCAATATTTAATGAACCCCAAGCATTTGGTATAGTTCCATCATCTATTGCAGTAACCTTTGTTGATGCTATTTGCTCACCTAATTTATTTGCAAATACAGAATTTCCTTTGGCAACTGCACTTGCTTCTAATGAATGACCACAAGCTTCATGGAATATAACTCCACCAAATCCATTATCTATAGCCACAGTCATATTCCCAGCTGGACAGTTTTTAGCATTAATCATAGTATGAGCAATTCTAGCTGCTTCTCTTCCATGATATTCTGGGTCAATATTATCAAACATCTCTATTCCCATGTGTCTTCCTGGTCCTTCAAAACCAGTCTGATTCTCTGAACCTTTTGATGCAACTGCACTTACTCCAAGTCTTGTTCTAATTCTCTTATCTTGAACATATAGTCCATCACTATTTGCTATTAAAATATTTTGTTCTTTATCTAAATAACTTGCAATAACTTGTGAAATGTCATCACTATAGTTTTTAGCACCATTATAAGCACTCTTTAAAATAACTATTTTTCTATCATAGGCTACATCTTTAGGATAATAAAGTATTGGATGAATTGTTTCTATCTTTTTTTCATTTAATACTATAGATTTATCTCCCTTTACTTCTCCTAATGCTAGTGCTGCTCTATAAGCAGTATCTAATAAGCTTTCTAAACTATTATTATTTGTATATGCATATACGCTTTTGAACCCTTTAAATATTCTAATTCCAATACCATAGTTTCTTCCGCCTATAGCATCATTTACTTTTCCATCTACTAATGAAATTGAATTATTAATTGAATCATCTTCAAATATTTCTGCAAAATCTCCTCCTGTCACTAAACATTTTGCTAATACTTGAGATGCTATATTTTTTGATAACATAATATTCCTCCTTATTTTTAATATATTTTAGTATCTTAACAACAAATAGTAATCACTTAACTATTCCTATTAATATACTCTAATCAATATCTATATTTAAATACTATACTGTATGTGATTTTATATTTATATTTTTAGATCAAATTAATATTAATTAATCTAAAAATGGCTTTTCCCACTTGCTAACATAGTAATCTCCTGTACACCATTCTGCCATTACAATTTCATCATCATTGTCAAGTGATATGCTTCCTAATAAATTATCAGTTATTTCACCATTTTCAATTTCATACACTAATAGTTTACCATTAGTTACTACTATTGCAATTCTATTATTTGGAGAAATAAATGCATCTTTTAGTAATGGGACACTTCTATTTAATGTTTTCCATGGAATTGAAAGCAAATCATAATTAATTAATTTTTTATTAGGTCTTAAATTAAGTAAATAATCATACCCTGAACCTTCTCCATTATAAGAAGGAGATATTTTAGCTATCATATTCCACTTTCCATTACTTCTCTCCATAGAAAAATTACTATAATTAATATATGGGCTATAATCTTTAATTTCTTCCTTTGGTATACTTGCTATTGCTTTGTCATATTCTTGCTTAAATAAATTTGTTCCTTCTGTTGAAAATATATCGCCTATATTTACTGGTAATTCTGAAATTAAATTATCAACTGGAATAACTTCATACTTATTATAGTCTCCAACAAAGTTTTCCCCTTCATATACTTCTGTTGCTACATAATCATTGCCTATATATTTTATACTTCTATATATATTGTTATTAACATCTGTCGGTTTTAAAGATTTTTCTGATTCTTCTTCTTTTCCATCGATTGGTTGTGCTGAAAAATACTCATGCCTATGTCCATTTGTTTTGCCTATATATTTTTTTATGCTCCAAATTCCAGAAAGTCTTGGAGTAATAATTTCATCTTCCTTCTCGCTTTCATTTAAGACACCATCTTTAAATGAAATAAATATAGTTTTATATGTCTCCTCTTTTTCATTCTCTCCTGTTTCTTTTTTAGATTTTATTCCAAAATATACAGCAACAGGATCATCATAATCATTATTTTTTTTATTAACTACTTCGTCTTCCTTTTTATCATCAGCTATATCATAACTCTTTTCTTCTTCATTGATTTCTTTTTCGTTTATATCACCAATAAATTTAACATTAAATAGAATTCCTCTATAAAATATAAAACTTTTATCATTACTTCCTTTAAAAAATTCAAATAAGATATTATTTTTGTCTATTGCTGAAAATACCTCTGTAGTATCTTGATTAATATCTAAATCTTTGACTGAATAATTTGTTTCATAGGATATAACATAATCATTTTTTACAATTTTTAATTTATATGAAATATTTGAATATGAATCACCTAATATTCTTATATAATCATCACTTATCTCAATTTCTTGACCTTTTAGTTCTTTACCAAAATTACTAGTTCCATTTAATACTCTATAATCATTAATTATCCATTTTCCCTTTATTGACAAAGATTCATTAGTTGGAGCTTTAGTTTTTATCATTTTATGCTGATTTAAATTTGTGCATCCACTAAAAGATATTGATAGTATAACTAAAAGTAAAATACTTATAAATCTCTTCATATTTTACTCCCCTTTTCTTTTGGAATTATTATGATTACTTTAGTTCCTTTATTTTCTTCGCTATATATTTCTAAATTACCATTATGAAGTGAAACTATTTCATCACATATTGATAGTCCAATTCCATTTTGAGATTTTGAGTTCTTACCTTTAAAAAATTTTTCTTTTACTTTTGGAAGATCTTCTTTACTTATTCCACACCCATTATCCTCTACTGTTATCATTAAGTTATTCTTTCCTTCAAAAGTTACAGATATTTTCCCATTCTTATCCGTAAATTTAAAAGAATTATCAATTAAATTAATAAGAACTTGCTTTAACCTATTTATATCTACATAGTACATAGAATTCTCAATATGGGATAATACATTAAATTCTATCCCTTCCCTTATAGCTCTTGGCTTCATATAATCATTAATATAAGCCACTAGTTCATCTATATATACATTTTCCCTTTTTAAAGTTATCTTTCCATTAACTAATCTAGAAAAATCCAATAATTCTTCAACCATATTAGTAAGTCTGTCAGTTTCTTTCTCTAAAATATCAAATCCTAATTTATAAGTCTCTTTATCAGTCTCTTCATTATCCTTCAAAGTTATTATCCATCCTTTAATCGCAGTAAGGGGTGTTCTTAATTCGTGGGACACTGAAGATATAAACTCATTTTTTAACTGTTCTTTCTTAACTAGTTCATCAGCCATATAATCTAATGTTCCTGATAACTTAGCTATTTCATCTCTGCCCTTACTATTACTCCTGACATCAAATTCTCCATTAGCCATCTGCTCTGCAACAGATGTTAATTTTTTAATAGGATTTATAATTCTATTGGATAGAACTATACTTATAAGTATCCCAAATGCCAATACAAAAATTGATATTACCAAAAATAATAAAATTATAAAATTTAACTCCCTATCCACTTCTTCTAAAGATACTATATATCTCACAATTCCAATAGTTTTACCATCATTTATTAAAGGTTCAGATACAGCCATAACTCTATAATCATAATATTTAACTTTTCCGACCCAGCTTCCACTTTGACCATTTATAGCCTTCTTGACATCGGCTTTTTCATTGACAGTTGTATCATTAACCCCAATTGAATCCATTAATAGCTTTCCATTATTATCTAGTATTTGAACTTCTGCATTACTTTGACTCCAAAATGAATCCACATTATCATATATATTTTTTATTAATGTATCTGCTGATAAATATCTATTATAAAAATTACTGGCTATATGTATTTGATTTCTTAATAAAGTTTCCGAATTATCATAATAATATCGTCTTACAAATGTTCCTAATAATACATTTAATATGATTATTATAGATAATATAACAAGGACAAAATTTTTAATTAAGGTTCCCTTAATACTTTTCATAAACTATCCTTTCCATCTGTATCCCTTTCCCCATATTGTTTCAATAAATCTAGGTGATGAAGGATCATCTTCAATTTTAGCTCTAAGCCTTCTAATATTAACATCTATTAGTTTCGAATCTCCAAAATAATCATATCCCCAAACTAAATTTAGTAATTCATCTCTTGTAAATGCTTTATTAGGATTCTCTAAAAATAATTTCATAAGCATATATTCTTTGGGAGTCACATCAATTTCTTCATCATTTTTCAGCAGTCTTTGAGAATATAAATCCACTATAAATGGTCCCCTTTTTAATTGATCTTTATCTCCACTTTTTTCACCTATTCTTCTTAATATAGCTTTAATTCTAAGAATTATTTCTAAAGGATTAAATGGCTTTATGATATAATCATCAGCACCATATTCTAACCCCATTATCTTATCGCTATCTTGAGTCCTTGCAGTTAGCATTATAATTCCCATGTCTTTATAATATTCTCTAAGTTTTCTACAAACTTCAAATCCATCTATTCCTGGTAACATTACATCCAAAATCGCTAAATCTGGTTTATTATCTATAGCTTTCTTAAGAGCATCCTCTCCATTTTCAGCTTCTATTACTTCAAATTTATTTCTTTTTAAATTTATTTTTAAAAATGATCTTATACTTTCTTCATCTTCTACTAATAAAATTTTAGCCATAATGCTCTCCTCTTTATATAAATTTAATTTAAATAGTTTTTGGTTAATTCAATTATACATCATAAATAGACTTAATTAATATATTAAAATGATTTTTCTCAATTAAATTTATCTAAATCAATCAATTTTATATTTATATGATAAATTTAAGCCTATTAATACTATTATTTAGATATATAATATAAAGTATTCTCTACAAATTCTAGATATTTCTAAAACCTTTTTTAATTTATTCTACTGATTTTAATATTTAACTATATAAAAATAGCCTATGTTAACTTTAAATAATTTATAGCATATTAATGTGCCATTATATTATCAAAGCTTACATAAGCTATATACTTATATTTTAAATCATAGATAAATTTATTTCATAGTTCTAAATTCATATCCTTGTTCCTTAAAGTATTCTATTATTTTAGGTAATGCTTTTGCTGTTTCTTCTTTTCCATAATTATCATGCATCAATACAACTGCCTTCTCTCTTCCTTTTGCAGTCTCTATAACTTGTTCAAATAATTGATCAGCATTTTTACTTTTCCCCTCTGAATCCTTGGATAGTGAATTCCAATCAACATAATGATAATCTTTTGCCCAAAGTACTTCATCTAAAGCCTTTGTGCCTTTCCATGTCATATGACCACCAGGAAATCTAATAGCTCGTACAGAAAAATCTTCACCTAAAACTTCTCTTATAGCACTATTAGTTTTTTCAATATCTGACATAAAATTATCCACACTTACAGTCTTATTAGGATATAAATACTTGTAATTATGTGAATAAGTATGATTTCCTATAGAGTGCCCTTCTTCTGACTCTCTTTTTAATATTTCTTTTGCGACATCACTTTTTTCAAGTGCATGTCCAACTATAAAAAACGTTGCTTTAACATTTTCTTCCTTCAATATATCCAGTATTTGAGGAGTAACAGTTTCAGATGGCCCATCATCAAATGTTAAATAAACAACTTTCTTACCATCTGCTCCATCTGGCATTTGTCCATTTTCTTGTTGATTTAGATACTTTTCTACAAATGCTACATCATCAGCTACATTATTACCTAATTTATCAGATTCATTCTCTGATTCTTCTGCTTCACTGGCTATGGCATTATTTTGTATAAAAATTTTTTCAGCTAATATACCACTAGTTATTACAACAATAATTGCAACTGTAATAAATAATATCATGATTTTAGCCCTTCTAATATTTCGAGCTCTTTTTCTGTTATATCTAGTATTTTTCATTTGCGTATATTCCTCCATAGCTAATTCATCTGTCATATTAATTATACGACTTTATTTAATTTTTTTGTTACAAATTAATTACACAAAATAAAATTTTTTATTACAGCATAGGCTTTTAATATTAATTTTATACAATAAAAAAAGTCGATTTCTCGACTAATAATAATATCTATAAAAAAATGGCTCCGCGAAGAGGACTCGAACCTCCAACCTATCGGTTAACAGCC